>Ga0228666_1000017_pt1 | contig 228411 bp, 192 predicted proteins | sample 80DmetaG_FD_182702 | JGI IMG/M metagenome (GOLD analysis project Ga0228666, IMG submission 182702) | Seawater microbial communities from Monterey Bay, California, United States - 80D | ecosystem: Environmental > Aquatic > Marine > Coastal | place: USA: California | collected 2016-10-11 | reverse complement strand
AGGCTATCTGTTAATATTTTACTCATAAAAAATAGAAGTTAAAGGGTATATACTTCTATTCTAGTCTGCATCGCTGTGTCAAGTCTTTCTTAGACTTTATTTTGTGAAAAATCGGGGTAATCTAAGTATTTTCTATTCATTATTTAGTATAAAAGACTCTGAAGAAAATACAATTTTTTCTCTTTTTCTTGTTAAATTTAAATCCCCCCAACTATCAAATAGTATGGGGGATTTAATATAGGTAATTATTTACAGAGTTTCTGAAATAATATCCTTTGTATACTTTTTACTCTATATTGCACATTTATTTGCATCTAGCTTCCTTGCTACTTTTAGGTTCCTTTTTATAAATTTATCATAGTGTCTGCCTATAGCTAAATTATAGGTATTAACTAGTTCTATACATTTCTTTTTATCCATTAAGGCGCCCTGTTCTTTATTAGTATATACATTCTTTTTTAGTACTCTTAAACTTTCTGTAAAGTTTTGGTAGTTTAGATACATATCTATTAATGCGTTTTCTTCCACTTTTTCCCAAGGGTTTGTGCACCCAGTTATGGAAGCTCCAAGAAGTAATACAGATATCATTTTTCTCATTTTTATTTTTATTTGAGTTAATAATTTTATTTTTACTATATAATTAAATACAGCACATATGTTTATATGGTAAAAAATATATAAGTCAACAAATATAGTTTTTTTTCTGAAAAAAGTCCTATTTTTTCTTGAATTCTAAGAGAAAAAGAGTATATTTTATAGGTAATACTTTTTAACTAAAATACATGTCAGAAAACGAAAATAACGACTTGGTTCCAGAGGAGGAAGAAAATGAAAATTCAGGTGGAGGTAATGAAGAAAACAATGAAGAAAACAATGAAGAAAACAATGAAGAAAACAATGAAGAAACACAAACAGGATTAGAGATTCCTACATGAATAGTATATGAATGAGATACAAATAGAAGTATAGGTGATGAGATGGAGACGTGTTATCTTGATTATGCAATGAGCGTAATTGTCTCGAGAGCACTTCCAGATGTCAGAGATGGTTTTAAACCAGTACATAGAAGAATACTCTACTCTATGCATGAACAATGACTCAGAGCTGGAGCAAAATATAGAAAATCAGCAACGGTAGTCTGACATGTACTTTGAAGTTATCATCCTCATGGTGATAGTTCAGTATATGAAGCTATGGTAAGAATGGCGCAAGACTTCTCTTTGAGATATCCACTTGTTAATGGTCAGTGAAACTTCTGATCGATGGATGGTGATAGTGCTGCTGCATACAGATATACGGAAGCAAAAATGACGAAGCTCGCTGAAGCTATGCTTGCTGATATAGAAAAAGAAACCGTTGATTTCAGAGATAACTTTGATACAACGAAACAAGAACCTACGGTTATGCCTTCTCGTATTCCAAATCTTCTTATGAATGGGGTAATGGGTATTGCCGTTGGTATGGCAACCAATATTCCACCACATAATCTTACGGAACTTATTGATGGTATAAAATACCTTCTTACTTCTGAAACTCCAGAGGATATTACCGTTGAAGACCTTATGGGTTATATTAAAGGTCCTGATTTTCCTACAGGATGAATCGTATATGATAATGAAGCTCTTCTTACTGCATATTCTACAGGAAGATGAAGTGTAAAAATCAGGTGAGTTGCAAATATAGAAGAAGGAAAATGAGGAAGGAATATTATAAATATTAGTGAAATTCCATTTGGATTGAATAAAGCAAGTTTGGTTGAAAAAATAGCTGACTTGGTAAGAGATAAAAAAATTACAGGAATATCTGCTCTGAGAGATGAATCTTCCAAAGGTGGTGTGAGAGTAATTATAGAACTCAAAAAAGATTCTTTTCCAAAAAAAGTATTGAATTTGCTTTATAAAATGACTCCTCTCCAAACCAGTTTTGGGTATAATATGATTGCCTTAAGAGAAAGAGGTACACAACCAAGATTACATAACCTCAAAGAATTCCTATCTGATTTTATAGATCATAGAAAGGAGGTGGTAGAGAGAAGAACTATATACGAATTAAAAATTGCTGAAGCAAGAGCTCATATATTAGAAGGCTTGAAGAAAGCCCTTGATCATATTGATGCGATTATCAAGACGATAAAAGCGAGCAAAACGAAAGAAGATGCAAAAGTAGCTTTGATGAAAGAATTTACATTTAGTCAGATTCAGGCAGAGGCTATTCTTGAGATGAGATTAAACAAATTAGCTGGATTAGAGAGACAAAAAATAGAAGATGAACTCAATGAAAAATTACTTCTTATTGCTGATTTGAAAGATATTTTGGCAAAACCAGAGAGGATTATAAGTATCGTTTGAGAAGAACTTGATGAAATCAAGGAGAATTTTGGTGATGAGAGAAGAACAAAAGTTAACCCAGGAAAAATTGGGGAATTCAATCCAAAAGACACGATTCCAAATGAAGATGTAATGATTGTATTTACAAAGAATAGCTATATCAAGAGATTGAAAGCTGATACGTTTAGAACTCAAAGAAGAGGTTGAAAATGAGTAGCTACGTGAACAAAAGAAGATGATGAGATTAAATTGATTGTTCCTACTCAGAATCATAATGACCTACTCTTATTCACTTCAAAATGAAGGGTATTTACACTTCCTGCATATGAAATTCCAGAGACGAGCAGGATTGCAAAAGGACAGCCAGTTGTAAATTTGATTCAACTTCAAAAAGGCGAAGAAATTTCGGCTATTCTTGATATTACTCGTGAACAGAATAAATTCCTTTTCTTTGTTTCTCAAGCTTGAGTAGTAAAGAAACTTGAAATGGATCAAGTAAAGAATATAAGAGCAAATGGGCTTAAAGTAGTATGACTCAGAGATGATGATAATCTCAGTTGGGTAAAAACAACTTCAGGAGAGGATAGTATCTTTATTGCTACCAAGCAGTGAAAAGCTATTCAGTTCTCTGAAGATGATGTCAGACCTATGGGAAGAGCTGCTGCTTGAGTAAGAGGAATTAAACTCAAAGAGGATGATAATGTTATTGAGGTTGCGGTTGTTGGTGAAAATGATCAGTATGTTTTCATTATTACTGAAAAGGGTATGTGAAAGATTACTGAGATTGATGCATATAGAAACCAAAAAAGATGATGAAGTGGGGTAAAGGCAATGGCTGTAACCGATAAAACTGGTAAATTAGTTTCTGCGAAAATGCTTTCTGAGGCTGATAGAAAAGAGTCTGATATTATCTTGATTTCTAAATGAGGTCAGACTATTCGTCTTCCACTGAAGTGAATTAGAAAGACTTCGAGAGTAACACAGTGAATTATCTTAACAAAAGTAAAAGCTGCTTGAGATATGGTGGTGAGAGCTTCGGTTGTGAGAGAAGGGGAAGAGGATATAATAGAAGAATAAAAAAATAGATCAAGCTTAGACTTGATCTATTTTATTGCTTTGGCAAATTCTGCTATTTTAAATTTTTCAAAGGTTCCATTTGGTGGATAAAACTTCTTTCTAAATTTGTCTATAAATTTTGTTTCTCATCTTGAATTTACCTCTGCCATATTTCCACTGAACTGTTCTCCATTTCTTCTTTTCATTCTATTCATAAATTGATCGAGGGAAAGATAAAGAGGTGGTGGCAATTCTCCAATAGACCTGAGAACTTGACAGAAAAAGTTTTTTATTTGTATGTTATCCAAAAAGTTACTTTCACTTATTTGAATTTTTCTATCTCCTATTGTAGTGATAATTTTATCTTTTATATTCCATAATTCAAACATTCCTACTTCTTTGAGTTTACTTTGGAAGTTTGATGACCCTTTAATATACTCTTCTTTTCCAGGTTTTAGGGTTTCTTTCCATTCTGATTCAGAGAGGTTTTCTAGGAAGAGGCCATCTTGAGTTTCGATATAGTATTTACCATTCTTCATACCTGTTTTTGAGATGTATGACTGTACTTCTTTTTGTATTTCTTTATCTAATTTTTTGATATATTCTTGTATCTCTTGAAATTGCTCTGTATGAAAAATAATAGTATCTTTTTCTTTTTGAGAGAATTCAATATTATACTTTGTTTCAAATTCTTGTATATACTTATGGCGTTCTTTTGGAATAGACTTTTTTAGTATATTTTCAGTAAATTCATTTGATATTTTTTGTCTATCTTTTTCTTTTATACTACTCTTATGGAGTGAGAATTTCTCACTTACTATATTGTTTACTGAGCCTTTATGAACGGCTGCTTGTTTCTCAAGCTCTGCTTTGAATCTTATCTTCTGGTCGAGGTTCATACTCTCTTTGAGAGTTGGATCTTGCACTAATATTTCATCCTCTCTTGCTTGTTGCCTTCCTCTATCAGAGTTTTTTTCTTTTATTTTCTGTTTTACTTTTGTTTTCCCTTTTACGTTTTCTTTTGCATCTAAACTTTCTCTAAATTGCTGTTTTACTTTTGCTTTCCCTTTTACATGTTCTATTGCTCTTATTTTACCTTTTGCTTTAGCTCTTATTGAGTATCACTTGTAGATAGTGACAATCATAAGAATCTTCATAAATTCCTCAGTACTCCATTCATGCTTTTCTCAAAATGCACGGTCAACACCTATGAGTGCAGAAGTTGCGGCAAGTGACTGTGCTCATATTTGTCCTCATGTTCTCATAATACCTTTTGGAAGGAATTTTCTTAATTTATGTATTCAGTCATATCCTAATCTGAGAGTAAAGAAGAAAAGCATAGATTTTAACCATTCTTCTTTATGTCATTTTCAGAATATACTTTTTTCTCAAGGATCAGTACCATACATCGTACTCGTAATGAGATTGTGTACTTCATGAAAAATTGGTCATTTAATCATTGCTCTGAGTACTCTTTCAGGCATTTGTTTTCCGAGATGTACAGCTCATTGAGTTAGAGCCTGTCAGTATCAGAGTTTTTTGGCTGTTGTTCTGAAAGCGAAAGGCGCTTTGTCTTTAAATACACTTCATACTTTTGGAATTTTTGTTGCGTAGTGCTGTACTCATTTGAAGCCTTTCAGGTACTTAGAACCTTTATATAGCCAGCTTGCTGCTTTGAGTCATCCAGTAAGTGGGATGAGCATAGTTCAAACCTCTATCATCATATCAAATGCTGTTTCAGCAGAAGAGTCGCTGAGGCTTACCATATCGTTTAGCGATCATTTTTCTTCTCAGAGTCATGTTATTTCAGCGTACAGTCAAATATAACTTTTATTTGTTTTTCAACGGTGGCTTAAATCTTGAATTGCATCTCGTAGGAGGGTATGTTTCATTTTGGTTTGGACTTGATATCATATGTTTGCCCATAGCATTTGTTGTTGGTTTAGAGAAAGCTTATTTTCTTTTATTTGCTTCATATTGTTTACGTATATATCTATGAGTTTTTCTGCAAGGTTTCCTCATAGTTTATTTTCTAGGTATTGTGTTACTTCTGAGTTTGAAGAATTATCTAAACGATTTTCTGCGATTTCTTGTATTTGTCTATATATTTGAGGATCATTGAGTTTATCTTTTATATCTTGGAAACTTGGGTCTTCAATAAGATGATTAGAAACGGCTTCTTTCACTCATTCACTATTTCCTGTACTGGTTCCTCAACCACTTCTCATTTTATTATATATTTTGAGGAGTTTCTCATCTTTACTGGTATCACTATTGAATGCTTTTTCTATATCTTCTATATCATTTGAAAGGGGTCAATTAAAAATACCTTCATACTTTTCTGTTTCATTCATAATACCAAATATTTCCTTAATAGCTTTTTCCAAACCTTTCTTATCCTCTCTCATCAATAAATCTTCAATTTTTTCTGATTTTTGTTGCATGAGATGGATGTTTTTTTGTATAGCTTCATCATCGGTTCTTGCTGATTTCCATACCATTTCAGAGTGTACTTCTTGAGCCCTTGTGATCCATATAGGTATAATAGTTTGTATGATTCCTACTCTTTCAAAGGTTGGGTATTCTTTTTGAAGGAGAGCATCTTTTCCTGCTTCGTTTAGTGCTATTTTTTCAGATATGAGGTTTATAAGGTCTTCATCAGAGAGTGTTGATATATCATATGATTTTGGCTCTCACTCTCATTCTCAAGTAATTATGAGATTTGTTCACACTATTTTTGCTCTTGACTGGAGTTCTTTTATGTCTTGAAATTCTTTTTGGATATTTTGAAGCTCTGATATGGTATCAATTTCAGTATCTATGAGAGCTAATTTAATCCTATTTTCTAAACCTTGGTATTCAAAATCTATTTTTCTTGATATAGGTGAGTGTTTTCCGGTCGCTTTTATAAAAGAAGCTTGTATTCTTTGAGCTTCTTGAACATACTTTTGAGTGAGTGCTTTTGTATCACTATCTCAAGAGGAATCTTCTATTCTACGGGATATATCTCAGGCTAGATCTGACATAGTATAAGTATTTTTTTAAGATAGGTAGTTACTAAATTTTTCTCTTTTGAATCATAGGTTTTCATCTATGATTCCAGTATTTCTTAATTGAGTTGTAAATTTATCTTCTCATAGGTTGTTAAATGTTTTTTCATCATTTATTTCAGAGTCGGCTTCAGAATATTGTTTCAGTTCATTTTTTACTCAGCCTATATTGGTCTGTTTATGTAACGTATCATTTTTTTCTCACTTTGAGTTTGGAAGATTATTTATGACTTTTATAAGGTTATTTCAGAAGCGGACTATCTCATCTTCTGATAAGGAGTTATCTTCTAAATTAATACTTCTGTCTCCCATAGCAGCTACTAAATCTTTTCTATATTTCCATACTCATAGCATGTTTATTTCTTTAAAGAAGTTATGGAATCGTATGAGGTTTTCTTTTGCTTCAGGGTCTTTTTGCATTAGATATTCAGCTGGTGTTATTTCTGAATTAATTTCTGGTAAGAAATAATTTCAGGTACTTGTTTTTTTAGCAACCTCTTCTTTTTTTATAGAGCTTTCTTCTATATTTTCTTGTTTATTGTTCGTTTGATCTTTTTTTTCTTTCTCTTCTTTTTCTTTGTATGCATCGTCAAGTGCTTTATTTTTCTTTCTTAATTCTTTCATTATGTCTTCGAAGCTTTCTCATTTGAGAAGTTTTTCTTCCAGCTCACTCCAGTTTTCTTTTGTTAAGCTATGATTTATTTTTATATCTATTTCAAGAATATTTAGTTTTTCCTTTTCTTTCTCTGCTTCTTGTTTCTTTCAACTTTTTACTGCTTCAGCATAATTCTTTCTTCACTGTATTTTTTTAAATTCATTTGTTTTATTTACTAGGCTTCCAATATCTAGCTTTAGGTAGTATGGATGCTTTTTATATCGAATGATGGTAGTATATATTTCTTCATTTGTTTGCGTATCAACAAGAGCATTTATTATCTTTTCAATTAATTTTTCTCATTGCGAATTTGTTAATTGTGTACCTTCTATGCTTTTTTTAATTTCTTTATATATTTCTCATTTCTTTTGTTTGAGATCATATTTCATTTCTTCAATGGCATCTTCTTGTGCATCTGGTTCAAGAGAATGAAATCATTCGAAGAAGTCTTTAAAAGAGTTAAATAGATTGCTGAAGAAGGATATAAACTTATTCCCACTAATTATATTTTTTTCTTGTAGATGATCTTTTATACGAGTAATATGCTTATTTTCTCATTCATCTAATATTTTTTCTAGTCTTTCTTTATATGTATTTTTTCCAAAAACTTCTCTAAGTTTTTTCTTATATTGATATACATTAGAGTACGTTTCTTCCAGATACAGTAGGTAGGTAGCTGTTTGTCTCGCTTTTAATTTTTCTCATGATTTGGCTTTTTTTTCAAAATCATCTATTTTTAGTAGTATATTTCATCATTTAGATGAATCATATCACCATAGGTATTCACTATTATATCATTTATCACTTCATAATATCTTTTCTATAAGCTTTCATTGAAATACACGAGTTTGTTTTTTATCATTGCTGGTTTTATACATAAGGTTTGATAATGATAAAGCTTCTTTCGCTTCTCAAATACTCAGATGGTCGAGATGGTTTCATATTTCATATTCACTGAGTTTATGGATATCTTTTCCTTCACTGTAATTACTTATGAGGTCTTGTATTTTATTTTCGAAGTTTGAGTATCAGAGGATTTTTTTTATTCCTTTGTCAATATTACTGGTGTCTTGATATCTTAATAAAATATAGATAATATTTTTTTCTCAGAAAGTTTCTTTTAGATTTTCTAAACTTAAAAGATTTTTTTTATTTAATTTATGGAGGTAGTGAAGTACTTCAATATGATTTTTTTCTAGAAATTTTCAATAATCTTTTTCATTCTTTTTTTCGTATGCTATTTTCTTTTCAAAATCTTCTATTTTAATTATAGAATATCCTTCAGAATCTTCCTTATCAGAGGTTTCTCCTTTATCAAAAGACATAATATAGTCATCTTTATCTTTTAGGACTTTGTATACTATATTTTGAGAGGCTTTATTGTGAGCTTCTTCTAGAAGGTTTATTTTATTATCATTCAAAAAGTTTCTCACTCAGTCAAAATCATTTCATAGTGAGTATATGAGTTGAGCAGCTTGGAGTTTAAAATTTACTTCTTCTGACTCTGTTGCTTTGTTCCCATTTATTTGTTTGTATGATTTTTGAAGATTTTGATATTTTTCCAGCGTATTTTGATCGAGTTCCCCATGCATCATTTTGGCAATTGAGTATATTCCTTCAGAACATTTTTTTACTACATAAGGGTTTGAGGCAGAATTAAATACGTTAATGATTCAAGAAAGTGTACTTGTGATACCTTCCTTTACTTCTCTTTTCCATCATCAAAATGCGACCTCACTTATTTGCTTCTTTTGTCTTCCCCAATATTCTTTATAAGATTCTATCTCTTTAATGTCTTCATATTCTTTTATAATTTTCTTCAGTTCTATTTTTGTATCAATTATATTGTCATCTAATGATTCTGATATGTTTTGTTCTAGGTCTTGATATTCTTTGTTGATTTTTTTATATTTTTCAGAGTTTTTCCCATAAGTCTCTGAAAAATAAGCCTTTATCTCTTGGGCTTCTTTGAGATATTTTTTAGTAAAATGTTTTGTAACTCTTTCCGTTTCAGATTGATCTATCTGTTGATGTAATTCTCAATTACTATGCATTTCTATTATTAAAAATATAGGAATAAAAAATGGTACTGTTTTTGCTGTATATTCTTTATTTATTTTAGCATAATTTTGCTATAAAAACAAAAAACTACCTCTCTTTTTTTACTTTTCCTCATTTTCTTGCAAAAACGAAACTTTTGGTTAAAATTCTTCTGCTTTAAAACTAGAATTTAAAATCAAAATATGGAATATAAAAGTAGTGATATCAGAGAAAAATTTCTTGAGTTTTTTCAGACAAAAAGCCATGCAATTATCCCTTCTGCTTCAGTAGTACCTGAGAATGACCCAACAGTTCTTTTTACAACTGCTGGAATGCATCCACTTGTACCATACCTTCTAGGTCAACCTCACTCATCAGGAACGAGGCTTGCCAACTATCAAAAATGTATCAGAACTTGAGATATAGATGAGGTTGGAGATAATTCTCATGGTACTTTTTTTGAGATGCTTGGGAACTGGTCTTTTGGAGACTATTTTAAGGAAGACTCTATAGCTTGGAGTTTTGAATTCCTTACTTCTCAGAATTGGCTTGGTCTTGATCCGAAAAAAATTGCAGTGTCAGTTTTTGAATGAGATGAAGATGCACCAGTAGATGAGGAATCATCTGGAATTTGGCAAAGAGCTGGAATGCCAAAAGAGAGGATTAGTTATCTCCCAAAATCAGAAAATTGGTGGGGTCCTGCTGGTCAAACTGGACCGTGTGGACCGGATACTGAAATATTTTACTGGGTAGGAGAAAGTGATTTCCCACCAGAGGGAAGTAATGTAAAAACAGATGAAGATAATTGGATGGAGATATGGAATAATGTTTTCATGGAATACTTGAAGGATGAAGAGTGAAAGTTTGTAAAGGCAAAACAAAAAAATGTTGATACAGGTATGGGATTAGAGAGAATAACAGCTATCTTAAATGGACAGAAAGATGTCTATTCTACTGATATTTTTGCGGATATAATACAAAAAATAGAGGAAACTCTCTGAGTGAAGTATGAGGGAGAGAATATTGCTTCTATTAGAATTATTGCTGATCATACAAGGTGTGGAGTAGTAATGGTTTCAGATGGAATTGTTCCTTCAAATGTTGATCAAGGATATATATTGAGAAGACTTTTAAGAAGGTCTGTGAGACAAGCATATAAGCTTGGATTCAAATGAACTTTTTTGAGTCAGATAGCAGAAGTAATTATTTGAAAATTAGGAAGATATTATCCGAATATAAAAGCAAATAAAGTGGTAATACTCGATGAACTTTCGAGAGAAGAAAAGCAATTCTCGGAGACTCTAGATAAGTGATTAAAAGAATTTGATAAGTTAGTAAAAGGGTTTCAGATTGCTTTTGAAAGATCTTGAAAAAAAATTGAGACTATCGCTGGTCCAAAAGCATTTAAACTCTATGATACGTATGGTTTTCCACTTGAAATGACCAAAGAATTGGCATCGGAGCATAATTTATCAGTTGATGAGGTATGATTCAATAAAGCATTTGAGGAGCATCAAAAACTGTCAAGAGCAGGTTCTGAGCAAAAGTTTAAATGAGGTTTAGCAGATGATAGTGAAGCAACGACAGCACTTCATAGTGCTACTCATCTTATGTTAGCTGGTCTTAGAAAATATTTATGAGATGATGTACACCAAAAGGGGTCTAATATTACTGCCGAGAGATTAAGATTTGATTTTAATTATCCTGAAAAAGTAGAAAGAGACATTTTGGATAAGGTTGAGGATTATGTAAATGAAGCTATTGAAAAGAATTGTCATGTCGAACTGAGCAATATGGATAAACAAGAGGCTATGGATTCAGGGGTTGAAGGAAGTTTTTGGGAAAAATATCCTGATACGGTAAAAGTATATACCTTTCAGTCAGAGTCTTGAGATATATACTCTCGTGAACTTTGTTGAGGTCCTCATGTAGAGAGTACTATGAGTATGTGAAGGTTTAGAATTAAAAAAGAAGAATCGAGTAGTAGAGGGGTGAGGAGAGTAAAAGCAGTTTTGGAGAAGTAGAGAGTACCTTCTGCACCTTTCTTGAGACCACCCCCAACCCCTCCTTGGTAAGGAGGGGAGTAGAACATAAACTTTATTTTATAGGAGTATCTCTGATTATACCCCTCCCCTTACTAAGGGGAGGTCGGGAGGGGTCTTCCTAAAATATAATTATTATGACAATTATAAATAATATAAAAGAATTAGAAAATACTAGAAAAATTTTGCGTAATAATCAAACAAAACCTGAACAAGTAATATGGAATAGGCTAAAGTGAAAGCAATTTCTATGATTGAAATTTAGAAGACAACATTCAATTTGAAGGTATGTATTAGATTTTTATTGTCCTGAGAAAAAATTAGCTATTGAAATTGATGGAGAAAATCATTTTGAAGAGGTACAAAGAGAATATGATGATATACGAACTGAGTTTCTCAATTCAGCTTGAATAAAGGTTGTAAGATATAGAAATGAGGATATAATGAAGGGTATAGATTGAGCTTTACAAGATTTAACTTTAATATTATGAGAATAAGAAAAGCAAAATGAGAAGATTTGGATTATATTATAAAGTCGATTCATAATATATGTGTGTATGAAAATAGTATTAATTCAAAAATCAATTAACACCATGCCAACAAACGATAAAATTAACATAACTACTATAGGTGGTTGAAATGGGAGCTATACCTTGCTTTCATCTTTAAGGGACAATGATGATTATGACTTATCTGCTATAATTAGTATGAGTGATAGTTGATGAAGTACTGGTGTACTCAGAGAGGAGTTTGATATTCTTCCTCCTGGGGATGTAAGAAGAGGAGTGATGGCATTAAGTCGTGAACATGAGTTGGTAAAACAGTTATTTGATTATAGGTATGGAAAAGATACTTCTGTATGAGGACATTCGTTAGGGAATCTTTTGATTACTGCGATGGCAGATATAACAGGAAGTTTCGATAAATGATTGAAGCAGATAAGTAGAATGTTTCGTGTGAAGGGGAGAGTGATTCCTGTAACTTTGGAACAATCAAATTTATGTGTAAAACTAGAGGATAAGAGTGTAGTATTTGGTGAAACAAACATTGATTTGAAACTTACGGATACTTCTTCAAAGATAAAAAAAGCCTTTCTTACTCCTGATGTAGAAGCAAACCCAAAAGCGATAAAAGCGATAGAAAAATCAGATATGATTATTCTATCATTTGGGGATTTGTATACTTCTATTATACCAAATTTACTTGTAAAATGAATTTCAGAAGCGATAAAAAAATCTGATGCGAAAATAGTATATTTTTGCAACTTGATGACAAAAAAATGAGAAACTACTGATTTTGAGGCTATTGATTTTATAAATGTTATCGAAAAATATCTTTGAAAAGATATTCTTGATTATGTAATTATTAATAATGGTCATATAAATGAAAAACTGGTTGAAAAATATAAACAATTAGAAAAGAAGAAGCCAGTAAAAGTTAAAAATTTAAAAATATTTAGGTGAAAATCATATAACATTCTCGAAAGAGATCTTCTTCATGAGAACGAATTTGTAAGACATAGTTATGATAAAGTAGCAACAGTTATAGATGAATTAGTAAGGAAAGAAATAGGATAAATTGTTTTTATAAAAAAACTAGGATGTAGCATACTACATCCTAGTTTTTTTATAAATTATTTAATTTCTGTTCTAGTGCATCAATTTCATCTTGTTCTTTATCAAACTCTCAGCTTGCTTTTGCTGCATCGAGTCTTTTTTGAGCCTCTTCTTGGGCTTTTTTTAGGTCTTTTACATATTGCCTTACTTGAGCTTTGGTCATTTTGACTGTACTTCATCATGGAGTAAATTCTGATGCCATTTTTAAAAATGCTATATTATAAAACGAGATGAATACATTGTAATCAAAAAATTATAATTCTCAAAGTTCACTCATAACTATTGGGAGAGCATTTGCTAGTTCTTGGGCGGTATATGAAAACTGGGTTTCTGCTAATTTTTCTCAACATTTTCAGAGCATGTGTGTTCATGATATGCAGGCATCATAGGGTGAAAGTCATTGAGATATGAGAGAAGTTACCAGTCAGGCAAGTACGTCTCAGGTTCATCATACCCTCATTCTATAGTGTCATGTTTTATTCTCAAAGATATGATTGTTTGCTCATGATACAAGATCAGTAGGTCATTTTTTGAGTATAGTAATATCGTATTTTTTTGAAAATTCTCTTAGATTTTCTTGATCTGGTTTTTCTCAGAACAATCTTTCAAATTCTTTATCGTGAGGGGTAATAGTCCATATTGCTTTTCTTTTTATATCTAATATTTCAGGAAAAAGAGCCCCTGCATCTATAACGGTTGGTAAATCAGATTTCTCTAATATTTTTATAATGCACTCTTTTGAGTTTCATATGGAATGATCCATACCACTTCATATAAGCATGGAGTGGCATTGTTTTGAAAGTTTTAGTATGCTATCTATATCAGAATCTGAAATATTATCTCATTTGAATGGATTTACTTGAAAATTTAGAGAATAGTTTTTTGCAGCTTCAGAGTGAATACTTGGTAAAAAAAGATGTATGAGGTCTGCTCATCATTTTTCAGCTCAGAGACCATTCATAATAGGGGCACCATAATAGGTATGACTTCATCAAACAATGAGCACTCTTCCTTGTTCTCATTTTCTTGAGTTTTTACTTTCTTCAGGGAGTTTTATGTTCATGAGTTATCTTTTATGAAGCTAAAATCTCTTTGAGTGAATTTGATAGTTTTTTAATATCTTCAGGACTATTGAGCTCAGTAGCAGCTACGATAAGCTTATTACCTTCTATTTCATATCCAAAAATTATGTTATATTTTTCTAATAATATTTGTTGTACCTCCTTTGCTTTGTGAGAATCAAATTGTACTACAAACTCATTAAAATAGTCTTTATTTCCAAGGTTTATACCTGGTATTTCTTCTAATGCCTTTGCGAGACTTACTGCTGTGAAATGATTGAGTTGTGCGAGTTTTTTGAAACCCTTTTCTCCAAGCATAGATATATGGACTGTAAATGCAGTTGCACAAAGTCATTGATTGGAACATATGTTAGAAGTTGCTTTTCATCTTCTAATGTGTTGTTCCCTTGCATTGAGGGTAAGTGCAAAAGCTCTACGTCATTCTTCATCGGTAGTTGCTCAAGCAAGTCTTCCAGGCATTTGACGCACGAATTCTTTTTTTGTTGATATAAATCCGAGCCCAGGTCCACCAAAGTTGAGTGTATTTCCTAGTGATGAGAGACTTCCACATACAATATCAGCTTCTTTTGGTTCCGGGAGCATTCCCAGAGCAACCACTTCATTAATTACTACTATTAAGAGAGCACCAATTTCATCACACTTTTTTCTTATTGCATTGAGATTTATATTGGTATGTCCATGGAAGTCAGGGTATTGAACGCTAATAGATGCGATATCATCTCACTCAATTTCATCAAGGTTACTATAAGTATCTACACTAATTTTTTGATTTTCACATTGAGTTTTGGTTACTTCAGTATATGCAGGGTGCATATTTCCAAAGAGAATTACTTTGTTTTTCTTTTTTTTCAATCGTACTGACATCAGTGTAGATTCTGCAAGGGATGTAGACGCATCATACATCGAAGCATTGGTTATTTCCATTCATGTGATGGCTGATACCATTGATTGAAATTCAAATATTACCTGAAGGGTTCCTTGTGATATTTCAGGTTGGTATGGGGTATAGGAGGTAAGAAATTCGGATCTCTGAATGATAGCATCAACGGCAGCCGGAATATGGTGGTTATATGCACCAGCCCCTAGAAATAGAGGGGTAGTTTCAGCTGATAGGTTTTTTGTAGCCATAGATTTGAGACGTTTTTCAACCTCCATTTCGCTGAGGTGATTTTCTATTTGAGTATCATTGGAGATGAGTTCATTGCATCCGGATTGCTCATAGATTTCATCAACATTTTTTATCCCAATTTCTTTCATCATGGACTTTCTATCATGGTCTGATAAACATTTATATCTCATAGTTGTTATTTAATAGATAAGTAAGTTACTTCTTTTGTTTCCTTCTCCCCTTCCTTTCGTATGAAAGGAAGGGGGTGGGGGATGGATTATTATTTTTCTTCTTGTGTTTCGTTCCAAGTAAGTATAGGTGTTCTTGCTGCTTTCACTTCATCAACTCTTCTTCTTGGAGTTGTGAGAGGATAGGTTTTAAACTTTTCTCCATCTCCATTTTTTATATCGGTACTTATATTGAGCATAGTTTTTATAAATTGGTCTAGTGTTGTTTTTGATTCGGTTTCAGTTGGTTCGATCAACATAGCAGCCGTAACAGTAAGTGGGAAATACATAGTCATAGGATGGTATCAGTATTCGATAAGTGCTTTTGCTATATCAAGGGTAGTGATACCACTTCCATCTTTCTGAATTTTATCGGTAAGGAGACATTCGTGCATACATGCCCCAGGGTATGGAACATGAAAGTCATTTTTGAGATGATGGAGTATATAGTTAGCACTCAAAACAGAGTCTTCAGCTACTTGTCTGAGCCCATCTTTTCCATTCGCCATGATATAGGCGAGAGCACGAACAAACATTCAAAACTGTCCATGAAAATCATTAATTTTTCCTATTCATTTTTTATTATTTGCAAGAAGGTATTTTTCTCCTTCTTTTGTTACATATGGATTTGGAAGGTATGGAGCGAGCTTCTCATTCACCATAATAGCACCACATCCAGGTCCCCCTCAACCGTGAGGAGTAGAGAAAGTTTTATGGAGATTAGAATGCATAACATCTACTCCAAAGTCCGCAGGCTTTATTTTTCCTACAATGGCATTAAGGTTGGCTCCATCACAGTAAAAATATGCTCCAATATCATGAACCATTTTTGATATTTCAAGAATATTTTTTTCAAATTTTCCACATGTATTTGGGTTGGTGATCATTACGGCTGCTATGTCTTGTTTGTATAGATCTACTAACTCTTTTACCGCACTTGAGTCAATAATTCCCTCGTGGTTACTTTTTATTACTTTGATATCATAGCCTGACCCTGCTGCAGTTGCTGGGTTCGTTCCATGTGCTGAGTCTGGGGTCAGTATTATTTTTCTGGGTGTTCCTTCTTTATCTAGATGTGCTTTTTTAATCACAGAAATACCTGCATATTCACCGTGCGCCCCAGCAGAAGGAACGAGGCTAGTAGCAGTGAGTCCAGTGATTTTTGCAAGTGTGTCTTGTAACACATACATAAGCTCGAGGGCTCATTGGACAGTTGATTCTGGTTGGAGGGGATGAATAGAAGCAAAACCAGGGAGTCTTGCTACTTTTTCATTGAGTCTTGGATTGTACTTCATAGTACATGATCCCAAGGGATAAAACCCAGCATCTATAGAATAATTTTGTTTCGAAAGGTTCGTAAAATGCCTGACTACTTGTGGTTCTGAGAGTTCTGGTAAACCAATAGACTTTCTTACTTGTTTTCCAGTATTATTTATATCCTCATCAAATGCTTCAAAATCTACTCAGCAGTTTCCTGGGACGGATTCTTCATTCAGAAGAGGGACTTCTTTATTTTCCATTATATTGTTTTTATATTAATAATTAATGATAGATATATAAACAAGTCAATGTTATGAAAGCAACTTTAAAAGTCAAGTTTTATGAGTAATTACTGGAATGTATTTTTTATTAAAAAAAGATGAACCTATCTAAATTGATTCTAATATACAGAAAGCTAAAGCATTCTGTTAAAAATATATTTTTTCAACGGCTAGCTTTAGCTAGCTCGCTATTTAAAAAGCTAAATCAGAATAGATTTAGCTTTTTTTGGGATAGTCTTTTTTATATTTCTTTTCTTTCTTTGAGGGCATTTACTAGTGTGATATTATCAGCATATTCGAGATAACCAGAAGAGAGTCATCTACTGAGTCTGGTTATTTTTACTTTGTATTTTAGTTTTCTTTTTTCGATTTCTTCTTTGAGGTAGCTGGCAGTTGCTTCTCACTCTACATTTGGATTCGTAGAGAGGATAAGCTCTAGATTTTGATCACTCGTTTCTATTTTTTTGAAAAGAGTTTCAAAGTTGAGGTCTCATATAAACACTCCATTAATAGGGGATATAGCTCATCAGAGAATATGGTATATGCCTTTATATCATCCTGAATTTTCAAGAGTGAGCATATCGAGATACTCTTCTACGATTGCAATTTGAGCGGTATCTCTGCTTGGGTTAGAGCATATATTACAGAGTTCTTTTCCTATGTCAGTAAGAGAATGACAACTCTTACAAAAGTGTACTTGATCTTTTATATTCAGCAGATTTTCACTGAGATTCTCTACAAAATTTTTATTGGCATTGAGTAGAAAAAAAGCGAGTTTAGTAGCTCTGTTGTCTCAAATTCCAGGGAGATATGATATCGAATTAATCAGTTTTTTTAAGGCTTCTGGCACTTTATTTATTTAGGAATAATATTTTCTATATTGTATGAATATTTTACCTTTTGTAAAATAAAAACATTCCACAATTACACAGTAACTAAACTTTTTTATATGATTAACTTATTAAAATAATCCCTCCCTCTCGTACCTCGAGTACTCCCTTTGGAAAAGGGAGATTTTAAATTAATAATTAAAGTTATTGTAATGTTTTTTATTTTTTCAAATACTAACTTAAATAGTTATTTAGGAAAAGATTAAAAACTAGACTGTATTATTAATCTCCCTTTTCCAAAGGGAGTACCGCGATAGCGGGGAGGGATTATTTAAAAGTTATATTCCTTATTTTCTTGCAAAATATAAATTATTCCTATAATTGACTTCGTTACCTTTATCTTATAATAACTTTATTCAATGGAAAGTTTAAAAAAATCTTCTTGTGATATCACAGAAGAGGAATTATCAAAGGCAATCTTAGATATGCCAGATGAAAAATATGTAAAAATATCTAAAATTACGAATGAAGCTATATTTAGTGTTAAAGTACAAGCGGGTTCTTGTTTTGATATGACTGAAGAAGAGTTGAAACATCTTCTTGATAATAGCAGTATATAATCTTTTTAATATTAAAATAAGTTAGGACTAAATCCTAACTTATTTTTTTTAATTGTTATATACATATTGTACATTTTCTTTGATAACAAGGTAGTCAGGATCTTCAACTTTTTCCATCTCTTGTATATCATCATCTTGGAGTATATTTGAAAGACTCTCTAGTTCTGCTATTTTTACGTCAAGCAGTTCTTTTTCTATTAATAGATTTCTTTTTTCTATTTCAAGTATTCTGATGTTATATCATTTAGTTGCATTTACATTGAGAATCCAAACATAATAGAGTAATAAACAAACTATCAATGATAGGAGAGTAATGTATGTAGATGTGAGTCAGAAATTGAGAGTTTCTTTATCTTTTTTTCTTTTAGATAGAAAGTTCGATTTGAGACGGTTGGTTATTATATCTTTTTCCACAGAGCGATATTTGTAATTAAGGAGTATTATTATAAATTTTCTCAGCAAGTCTAGCTTTTGCACTTCGACTTCTGGGATTTTCTTCTATTTCCTTTTTTGTTGGGAGTATCGGTTTTTTACTTATAACCTTCAGGCTTTTCTTATGTCCACAAGAGCATATGAGGTCAGTACATATACAGTCTTTGGTTTCTTTTTTAAATATTTGTTTAGTGATTCTATCTTCGAGAGAATGAAAGCTAATTACAAATATTTTTCATTTTTCATCGAGTAGGTTTATAGCATCTCTGAGAGATGTTTCAATATTTTCAAGCTCTTTGTTTGTTTCTATTCTGAGCGCTTGGAATATTCTATTTTTACTCTTCTGGTTCTTTGTAGTTTCTTCTATTACATTGGTTAACTCCTTGGTAGTTTTCAACTTTTGCTTCTTCCTTGTTTCTACTATTCGTGCAGCAATTTTATTACTACTTGGTTCTTCTCAGTATGTAAGGAAGACTTTTCTCAGTTCATCTTGAGTGTAGGAATTAACGATATCAGCTGCGGTTCTCCCAGAACTTTTATCGAATCTCATATCAAGTGGACCATCTTTTTTGAAGCTAAATCATCTTTCAGCTTCGTCAACGTGAAGAGAGGATATTCATAAGTCATAATAGATTCATGTTATTTTCTCTATTCATATATTTTGTAATTCTCTTTTGAGATGTACAAAGTTTGAGTGTATAAGAACAATGTTTACTTGGGTTTTGGCTTTATTCCCATTTGATTCAATGAATCAGAACTCTATATTGTTTTCTGAGAGAACCCTAGTGAGTCTTTCTTTTGCGAGTTCGAGGTTTTGAATATCAGCATCAAATCATATAAAGGTATCTCAGGGATTCATCTTTTCTATAATTTTTGATGCATGTCATCACATTCCAAGAGTACAGTCAACAATAACATTTGTTTTGGTTTTACTTATATCTATAGAATCTACGAGTTCATTGAGCAGTACTGAAATATGTTTTTTTTCCAAATTTTCAATCTTTTCTTGTTCTATCATTTGTTAAAAGAATGTTAAATTGTTATATTTCATCTCTATATTTAGCAGATTTATACTCTATTTGTATCTATTTTTACATTCAAGTCAAAACATCTTTAAATAAATAACTAGACAGATCATAGAAAATGAGTTTTGCTTTAAAGAGCTATAAAAATAAAGTTTTTAACATTTTGTTGACAGTCATTTATTTAAAACAAAGTGTATAATTTGAGTATATAAAAAAATTTGATTTTTCTTAAAACATTACTAATATAGTAATGTTTTAAATATAACCGTAAAAAATTGATTAAAATAAATAACCTACAAGTAAGTGTCCACAAAAAAGAAATTTTAAAGTGAGTGAGTCTGGAATTTGAAATTTGAAAAAACTACTTGCTTGCATGAAAGAATGGAAGTGGGAAATCTACCCTTTGTTCTTTCTTGATGTGACATCCAAAATATGAGCATGTTTCTGGTGAAGTAAAGCTTGATGGAGAAGATTTGTTATCATTATCTCCAGAGGAGAGAAGTGAGAAGGGGCTTTTTCTTTCTTTTCAGAATGTTCCAGAAATAAAGGGAATTAGGTTGAGTGAATATTTGAGAACCATTTATAATATTCACCTCAAGACTATTTCACCTGAAACAAAGGAACTTTCACCTTTTGTATTTAAGAGGTTTATTAGAAAGATTCTAGAAGAGTTAAAAATAGATGGATCTTTTCTTGAGAGAGAATTAAATGTATGATTTTCAGGGTGAGAAAAGAGGAAGATAGAGATTTTACAGATGAAGTTGGTTGGACCAAAGTATATTATTCTTGATGAGATTGATTCTGGCCTCGATCTTGATGCCTTTAAAACCGTTTCAGAGCTTTTGAAAAGTGTTTCTACGAATGAAAACTCTCTTATTATTATTACCCATCACTTTAAGATACTTGATTATATAGATGTTGATACCGTTTATGTATTAAATGATGGAGGTATATTAAAAAAATGATGAAAAGAGTTAGTAGCTGAGATTAGTGAAAATGGATTTGATACTTTATAGTTATAACGTTGTTCTTTTACATTTATAAATAAAAAAAGAACCAAATATCAAATATTTGGTTCTCCAGTAGTTCAGAGCTTTTTTCTTTGTTTTATATAGAGAAAGAGAGCGATGAACATTTCTAAGAGTACAATGGAACTTGCATAGCTATAAAATCCAATATTTTTTGGATCGAATGTGCCCATCATACTAATGCCTCCTTGTCCTAGTATAGTGATAAGAGGGACAGATGATGCTATATCTTGTCTCGATTTCCATATTTGTTTTCCATATGATAGTGGAATACAGATATATACGATCAAGAACATATATTTGTAAGGAATGGCTATAATTGCAAGGGAAATAATCCCTATAATTATAGCAGCATAAAAGAAAGTTTTTTTCTTTTTCTTCCATTCTTCTTTTATCAGATACCAGTGGAGCGATCCAACTATATATACGATGACTTTTCTACCTAGGTAGAGATACCGTAAACCAAGAGTACAGAGTATGGCTAATGATAGTGCCGCACAAATTCTTAATACTGGATTATTCAATATATCCAGAGCAGTAAAAGAATTAGCAGCGATCAGTACGAGTATTACATCTATAATAAGTTTTCTGCTATTCCAATTTTTTGTTAGAAGCGATAGAGCTGCTAATGGTATAAGAATATAGACCAGATCTATGAAATGAAATGAGTACATAATATTTTTCCTTTTTGTTTTTAATAATTTTTATCTATTTTTGGATAAAGTAAATATATTGTAAGTAAATAAAAAGTATGTCAAATAAAAGCCCAATACAATGTATTGGGCAGTAATATATATTTACTCACATTCAAAAGAATAATCTGGTTGAATTTCGAAGCTTTTCAGTACAACTATTTTTTGACCATTAGAGAAAACAGGAGCTTTATACTTTATATCTTTACCTTTTTTATCTAAACAGGATAATAATACTTTGTGACGGTCACTTGATCTGTCTATTTTGACAGCTGTCATTTGGTCACAAACTTTTGGTACATAGCATGTTATAGTATTCTTGCTTGCATTTGCATGTGAGAATGTAAATAATAACATTATAACTGGTAGGGTAGAAAGTTTTGTATAGATCTTCATAATTTTTTAAAAAATGAGGGTTGATATGAACGCAAAGTATCTAATTTTGGATACGTGAATAAATATAATTAATTTAAAAAATATGTCAAATAATAATAATAATAATAATACATCTACCGTAACTACGTCTGGAACGTGGGATTTTAATGACGATGTAAAGTATACCAATGATATAATTATCGGTATAAACGAAGAAGTAGTGAGACAGATTAGTAAGGCAAATAATGAGCCTGACTGGATGTTAGAATTGAGACTGAAGGCACTCAAAATATATGAAGAGAAGCCACTTCCAAATTGGGGACCTACTCTTGATAAATTAGACCTCAATAAAATATACTATTTTGCGAGACCAGAGGGTGCTGGTGATAAGAAGGATTGGGACGATGTTCCTGATAATATAAAAAATACCTTTGATAGACTATGAATACCAGAGGCTGAGAAGAAAGCACTTGCAGGAGTGTGAGCACAATATGATAGTGAGGTGGTATATCATAATCTCAAGGAAGAATTAGTTGAAAAAGGAGTAATATTTGATGATACCAGTATTGCCGTGAATAAATACCCAGAACTAATCAAGAAATATTTTTCTAAATCTATTCCTTTGGCAGATCACAAGTTCGCAGCTCTTCATTATGCAGTGTGGAGTTGAGGTACTTTTCTCTATGTGCCAAAAGGAGTGAAAATAGATGAGCCACTTCAATCATACTTCAGAATGAATAAAAAATCTTGAGGACAATTTGAGCATACTATTATTATTATAGAGGATGAAGCTCAGGCACATTACATAGAATGATGTTCGGCTCCAAAGTATGATGAAAACTCTCTTCATGCTGGAGGAGTAGAAATATTTGTATGAAAGTGAGGAAGTATGAGGTATTCGTCAGTTGAGAACTGGAGTTTAGATACTTATAATCTCAATACCAAAAGAGCTATAGTAGAAGAAAACTGATATATGGAATGGGTATGAGGAAATATGGGATCAAATACTACGATGCTCTATCCTTGTACGGTTCTGAAAGGGGATAACTCTTGTGCGGATCATCTCTGAATAGCGATTGCTTCGAATGGTCAGAATCAGGATACTGGTGCAAAAGTTATTCATATAGGAAAGAATACTTCGAGTAATATCTTAAGTAAGTCTATTTCTAAATGAGATGGAGTTTCTACGTATAGAGGATTGGTTGATATCAAAAAATGAGCAGTCGGTGCTACTGTGAAGGTTGATTGTGATGGACTTCTTATTGATGATACTTCAGTTTCAAATGCTATTCCAGATATTCGTGTGTGAAACGTTGACTCTATTGTCGCCCATGAAGCCAGTGCTGGAAAGATTAGTGAGGAAGAACTTTTCTATCTTCAATCGAGATGAATCGGTGAGGATGAAGCTATGTGAATGATTGTAAATGGTTTTATATCTCCTATCATGAAGGAGCTACCACTCGAGTATGCGAGTGAGATGAATGTTCTGGTGAGTATGGAGATGGAAGGAGGAATTTAATTTAAAAATATAGCGTATGTTAATTTTAGATAAGAAAATGGTTGCTCATTTTGAGGAGCAATGATTAGAAAAAATAAAAGTATTTTTCTATGAAGCTGGTTGTAGTGGAACAAAAATAGAAGTTTCTACTGATTTTGATGTGGACGAGAGTTTAGAGAAGATGAAGAGTGAATATGGGTTTGAACTATATATAGAAGAAAAAGATAAAGAAAAATTAGAAAGTGCGAGGGTTACGAGAGTAGTAGTAGCAGATCATACTGGAGAAGAAAAGGTGAGGTATGTATTCTCATCTGAACAGATTCTTGATAGATGTGGATGCGGTACGAGTTTTGGTTTTGAGAAACCAGTACCAAAGATTGATTTGGAGAAACTAAGAAAACTGAGAGAGAGGTTTGGGAAATAATCCCTCCCCTTCCACTTCGTTCCAGGTACTCCCTTTGAGAAAGGGAGATTCAGAAATGTAATCCCTCTTTTTCAAAGGGGGTGGTCGTAGACCGGGGGATTATTTATTAATATAACAAAACAATGAATATAACAGAAAATTGATTTTATAAAACTTCTGATTTAGAGGAGACTACTACCATTTGAGATGGTTTAGTAGTATTTCTTTTTGATGATGGTAATGTTCTCAAAAATATTACTGTATGAGAAAATACGAGGCTAGAGTATTTTTCATTTTTTTCTGAAGACAGTATCTTTCAGAAGCATATTTTACTTTCGGGAAAGAATTCGTATTGTAAAGTACATTCACTGATATATTCAGTTGGAAATACCCTTGATTGTAAGATAACTTGAGAGGTAGCTGCTGATGAATCAAAAATTGATATGAGGGTTATTTCTTTTGCTGGAAAGGATGGGAATGTAAAGATTGATGGTATATTACAGGTAAATCAATGAACAAAGAAGGTATGAGGGACTCTGAACGAAGAGAATATATTCCTCTGAGACTCTGGTCGTATTTCTGGTTTTCCAACACTTTTGGTTGCTACCAATGATGTTCAAGCGAGTCACTCTTGTAAAATGGAGAAGATAAGTGATGAAAAGCTTTTTTATCTGAGGAGTAGATGAGTTTCGAAAGAACAGTCTCTTTCTATGATGATAGAGGCAAAAGTGGTTCACTTGTTTCAGTGTCTTTCTATGATTGATAAGGAGTTTTATGATGAGCTAGTTGAGAGGGTATTAGAGAAAATTGAATAGTAAAAGGAACCACTTTTTGTGGTTCCTTGGGGTGACTTAACTTATAAGTCGTTCTCTTTTAAAAGAGAATATTTATAATTTAGCTTATTTATTTTAATTTTTTCCATATAGTGACTATATAAGTTTCTTATGTGAAACTTTCTACTATTACATGGGATTTAATAATCAGTTCATCCATATTCTTGTTTCATGGTAATATTTGTTTTTTGTTTTAACTAGGACCGTATCAAATTTGTTTTCCATATAAAATATAGATAACAAAAGCATTATATATAATAATAAGTAAATGTCAAATAATAATTTAAGAAAAGATTTCAAGATATTTGAGAATAATCCAGGGCTTGTATACTTGGACTCTACTGCGACAACTCAGAAGCCTGGATATGTCACTAGTAGTGTGAAAGAGTATCTGGAGAATGACTATGGGAATATTCATAGAGGATTTCATCCATTAGCTGAGAGATCTGAGAAGCTGTATATCGACTCAAAAAAGAAAGTTGCTGAATTTATAGGTGCATGATCTTGGAGAGAGGTAATATATACCCTTAACTCCACGTATGCATCGAATCTTCTTATTGCCTCTCTAAGGAGAAGTGGATACTTTCAGAAATGAGATAAGGTATTGCTTTCTATTGTTGAACATCATGCAAATATTGTGCCCTGGTTGATACTGAAAGAAGAGATAGGGATTGAAGTAGAGTATGTTTCAGTAAAAGATGATTTCTCTCTTGATTTAGAGGATCTAGAAAAAAAATTAGATGATACAGTTAAAGCGGTATCTCTGACTCATGTTTCGAATGTTACTGGAAGCATATTTGATTTAGAAGAGGTTGGGAAAGCCCTCACCCCCAACCCCTCTCCCAATGGGAGAGGGGGGCATAAACCTCTCTTTATTGTGGATGCTTCACAGAGTGTTCCGCACTTCAAAGTAGATGTAGAGAAAATAGGCTGTGATTTTATGTTCTTTACTGGACATAAACTTATGGCTGATAGTGGAATTGGGGTACTTTGGTGAAAGGAAAGTATACTTAACGAACTCCAACCAGCTTTTTCTGGAGGTGGAGCTATCTCAAGGGTAGAAGAACAAGCATTTACTCTCTCAAGTTTGCCAGATAAATTTGAACCAGGAACTCCAAATTTGAGTGGAGCTATGAGTTTACTGAAGGCTTTTGAATATATTGAGAATATTTGAGGATATGAAAAAATAGTAGAGGTTGAAGAAGAGCTCACAGAATATGCTTTGAAGAGATTTAATAGCATTGAAAACCTTCAACTCATTGGATCAAAGGTTTTAAAAAATAGAGTTGGAGTCTTTAGCTTTGTAGTGGAATGAATTCATTCTCATGATATTGCAGATTATATGGCAGAGAGCAATATATGTATCAGGGCAGGACAACATTGTGCAGAACCTTTGATGAACTACTTAAAAATAAACAATACTTGCAGAATGAGCCTCTATATTTATAATGATACAAAAGATATTGATGATTTTTTCAGTGTTTTAGAAAAATGTATTTTAGAACTAAAATAAAGAGTAGAGAATATGTATAATGAGACAATAATTTATTATTCGAAGAACCCTCAAAATAGGGGAGTTTTAGATAATTTTGATATTGAATTCTGGGAGGAGAATAGAACTTGTGGGGATGACCTAAAAGTATATATAAAGATAGATTCAGGGAAAGTTATAGATTGGAGTTTTGAGTGAGATACTGCTATTATCACGACGGCTTGTGCTTCTATATTCTGAGAGAGTATTATAGGTATGCAGTTAGAAGAAATACTAACTTTGGATTATAATTATATTGTAGAGCTGATAGAGGATCATGTGAGTGATAGAAGAAAAAATGCTTCTGTACTTGGTTTGCTTACCACAAGAAATGCAATTCATACGTATCTAAAAGATGAGAAACTAGACACTTTTGATGATGTTATTAATAAATAATTCACTATTATGATTCGATTATCAAAAAAATGAAGCTATGCATTAAAGTCAGTTATTTATGTAGCAAAAAATAATGAGTTGGTAAAAATTACTGATATTTCTCATTCGGCTGATATATCTGAAGGAATGGTCAGAAGAATAGTTGCCGATTTAGAGAAATCTGGTATTCTGACGACTGTAAAATGAAGGAATGGAGGAGTAAAGCTATGAAAGAAAATACATGAAATCTCCGTATATGATATACTCTACTCAATTTGAGAAGAGCTTTGAATTACGGAATGTACGAGATGAGAGTTTTGTGATAGAGTAGATGATTGCTCTACGACTTCCTTACTCTGAAATTTACAGAAATGATTTCATAGTTTATTGAAACTCAATACGCTTGATAAAATCATAAAATAAAAAAACCTCTGAATTCAGAGGTTTTTTTATTTTATGATTGGTTTGTTGTATCTAGTTTGATAGAAGGTCACATAGCATTACATATAAATATAGTATTAATATATTTGTTTTTTACTCATGTTGGTTTTATATCTTCAATGATTTTTAGAAAGTGTTGTAAGTTTTCTTTTAGTTTATCATTTCCGAATGATAATTTTCCAAGTATTGAGTGAACGTTTCCTTGTTTATCATTTTTGAATTCAAATTTTCAAGCAGAGATTTCTTTTACTATTGCGTTAAGATCATCTCATACAGTACCTGCCTTTGGATTTGGCATAAGACCTTTTGGCCCAAGTACTCTTGCTATTTTCCCAAGGTGTCTCATCATAGATGGAGTAGCTACACAAACATCAAAGTCCAGTCCTACGTTTCCTTTTTCTATATCTCCTATAAGTTCTTCTCCACCAGCAACGGTAGCTCCAAGTTTTTTAAGTTCATCAGCGTTTCCGTCAGTGAAAGCACAGATTTTTGAAGTTTTACCACTTCCGTTTGGAAGGGAAATAGTTGATCTTACCATTTGATCTGCATGTTTTGGATCAATATTAAGATTGAAATGAATTTCTACTGTTGGATCGAATTTAACAGTATTTGTTTTTTCGAGTAGTTCAACAGCTTCATCTATAGAGTAAGCTATTTCTGGGTTCAAAAGCTCTACAGCTTTGTTATATTTTTTACCTCTTGCCATGTGTAATGTTTTAAAAAAATAAAAGGTAGTAGCGAGTTTTTAAGACTCTTCCTTTTCAGGTGGCAGAATTATATGTATAAAAGTAGAAAAGTAAAATTTATTTTATAAAAAAAGCTATGACAATTTGTGTTTTGTCATAGCCCACGTAGTGTTAAAAAATGGTAGTAGAAATTGAGAGTGTAATTAATACTATTAGAGGTATAAACACTGGATCCATTTTTTCTTAATTATTGAGGTATAATAATTATTTATACATATTATATAAATAGGTTATATATCTCAGGTTTAAAAATTTATTTTTATTTTCAGAATCCACTAAACGCAGATACTAGGAGCATAACTCCAAAGATAATAACTAGCTCTGTTCCTCCCATTGCTCTCCCAAAATATTGATATCTTTATTATTTCTCATAAATAATAAAGATATCGATATTCTATCGATAGAATGCTATGAGTCAATATTAAACGTAAAAAAACTATGGTAAATTTTACTTTACCATAGCCCTCTGTTTTTCAATTATTATCTTCATAAAAGAATAGACAATAAAGCCATTCTTATTGGTATTCCATTTTCTGCTTGCCTAAAGAATGCAGCATTTGGGAGTGAGTCAACCTCTGGTGATACTTCGTTGACTCTTGGGAGGGGGTGCATGATTGTTACGTCTTTTGGGGCACTTTTGAGGACTTCTTTTGTGAGTATAAAATTATCTTTGAGTCTCCCATACTCTGATATATCACTAAATCTTTCTTTTTGGAGCCTGGTTACATAAATAACATCAGAGTCTGTTATGCCTGACTGATAGTCAGTAGTTTCTTCAAAGGGTATATTGTTTTCTCTGAGAAAACTTGTTACTTTTTCTGGCATTTTCAGCTCTTTTGGTGATATAAATTTGAATTTTATATTTTTGTAGAGTCACATAAGAAAAACTAGAGAGTGGGTAGTTCTCCCATATTTGAGATCTCATACTATAGAGATCTGAAGATTTTCTAGTGTTCATTTTTCCTTGAATATAGTATATACATCAAGAAGTGCTTGTGTGGGGTGTTGATTGGAACCGTCTCAAGCATTTATAACGGGTTTATTGGTTGCTTTGGCAGTTATATCGACACTTCCAATTTCTGAGTGCCTCATAACGAGTATATCACTATACATTCCATTTATTTTTGCATTATCTTCTAAGGTTTCTCATTTTGATAGGCTGGTATTTCATTCACTTGCTACTGTGATTACTTCTCAACCGAGTCGTTTCATAGCAGTTTCAAATGAGAGTCTCGTTCTGGTGGATGGTTCATAGAATAGTGAAGCCATTATTTTTCATTTGAGTATACTACTCCCATCTATTCCTGCTGAGAGTACTTGCTCCATTTCTTTTGCTTTTTCGAATATAATCTCGAGTTGTTCTTTTCCGAGTTGTTTGGTAGAGAGGATATCTTTGAGTCAGAGAGTATTCATTTTTTTATTTTACAAAATATTTTATTTATCTCCCTTTTTCAAAGGGACAAGGTGAATTATCCTGTAAGGATAAGAGAGAGTGCCCTGGGGTAGTACCCTGTTAAGGGGGAGGGATTATATATTTTTCACAAAAAAAGAACGAGATATAAATCTCATTCTTATTTTACGAAGTTTACTACGTTAGCAAAAACGTTTGGATTTGTGATTGCTAGGTTTGATAGAGCTTTTCTATCGAGAGTTACTTTTTTGTTATATAAAGCATTTATAAACTTAGAGTAGCTAAGACCACTGAGTCTTGCTGCTGCATTAATTCTGATAGTCCATAATTTTCTGAAGTTTCTTTTCTTTTGTTTTCTACCAATATATGAATTTGTTCCTGCTTTCATCCAAGCATTTTTTGCTCTTGAAAATACTCTTGAATTCAGGAGTCTGTATCATTTTGTTGCTTTGATTACTTTTTTATGTCTTTTTTTCGTCATAAGACCTCTTTTTACTCTTACCATTGTTTTGTACTTAATAAATATAAATTTTTAATTGAGTTGTTTAGATAAATGATACTTTTTTATTTCTTAAAAAACTTACTAAATTTTTTAAGGTTGGCAGTTTAAAAAACAAAAAAGTGTCATTTATCTAATACTATTGTTTATAGTATACTTTTATTAGCTATGTGGAAGTTGTCTTGCAATTTTTTTTCCTTCTGCTTTCGCAACTACTAAACCGTATTTGTTTCTTCCTTTTGCTTTCTTTGATTTATTACTGAGTAAATGCCTTTTACAAGCTTTTCCAAGTATAAATTTACCTTTTGCAGTAACTTTTACTCTTTTTTTTACTCCACTTCTTGTTTTTAGTGTCATGTTTCTATGTAATTATAATTAAAATATTGTTTATTTTTTTGTTTTCAGAAATGCTGAAAAGATATTTCCACCTCTTTTTATTTGTCATTCCAATTTATATATTTCATCTAAGCTTTCAACAAATGATTTCATTTTTTCCATTGCAAGTTCTGCATAGTGGTTTTCTCTTCATTTTAACATGAGTGTTACCTTGAGAGGGTGGTGTGCCGCTCCAAACTTTTCAGCTTGTTTCTTTCTTATTTCTAGATCGTGCTCTCAAATCTTGAATGTTATTCTAATGGTTTTTAAATCAGGAGCCTTTCATTTCTGTTTATTCTTTTGGTCCTGTTTTTTCTGCCTATATAAAAACTTTCAGTAATCAAGCATTTTAACAATTGAGATGTCTCAGGCTTTTCATATTTCCATAAGGTCGAGTTCAAGCTCACGTGCTTTTTCTCTTGCCTCAGAAATACTCATTTCTCCTAGATTTTCTCAATCGTTGGTTACAACCTGTACCGCTTTAGCCCTTATATCGTTGTTTAGAAGCCTTTGTTTTTCTTTCAACGTATCGTTTTATTAAAAATTAAGATATTTCTTTTATCATTTTAACAAAAAGTGCTTTTTTTCTAGAACCGTTATTCTTGTGGATTATATTCTTTTTTACAAGTTTATCAATAATAGATTGCAAACCAGCTTTTGTGCTTTTTCCTTCTTTATCTTTTTTATTAATAAAGATTTCTTTTGCAGCTTTTACATCTTTTTCTTTAATAGCTTTTTCAAATGATATTCTTGCCTCTCTGTAGAGGTTTCTGAAGTTATCATTTCTTGATTTTTTCTTCTTGTTTTGTCTGAGTTGCTTTTTTGCTGACTTTATTATTGGCATAGAATTTTCAGATTAAATATAAATTTTCCTTTACACATGTCATTTTTTTGGGCTAACTTATGTGTAAAACAGTACTCTTGTGAGGGGATTATATGGAAAAAGGTAGGTTAGTCAAAAGATTTTTTAAAGGAAATCTTTATATGGAATCTATCTTTAATATTTCCCTTGTATAAAGGAATGAACTTTACTTGTTTGATTTTTATATTTTTTCTATACTAAAGTTAATTTTGAATCATCAAATTGAAAATACTATTTGAAAGATATTAGTACTTTCTATTACGTCTATGTTTATTCCTGCAAAGCTGAAGTTGGTTATTTTCTCATCAGCTACTGGAGTCGCTGTTACTTCTTCAGGTGTTTGAACTACTATTGTTTCACTACAGCTTTCTCCTGTTTCATTTGATGCACATACTTTTCTAGAATAGCTTGTATTTGCAACGAGGCTATTTTCTATATAGGAAATAGAGTTTGGTTCAATGTTATCTTGTATTATATTGTCATTTTCATCTTTGATAGAATACTTTGTTTCGTTATTGTCTCCATTTGCATTATCAGCCCAAGTATACTCTATAGAGTTTGTTGTAATACTAGTGGTTGAGAAATTAGTAGGTTGTAAAGGAAGGTCAGGTTTTGTTTTTTTGTCAAGTGTTATTTGTATAACATTTGAATCTTCACTCCCATCATTTGCTTTTACATATATTGTAATACTTCCATCTATTTGATCCGAAAGATTAACATTGAATGATAAGTTTGTATTGTTTACTGGAGTATTTGTTTGTTCTGGAAGAAGTGTATAATCACTATTATTAAATGAATAACTATAAATAATATTTTCTCATTCATCTGGGTCTGTAATTCCATTTATAGTAAAACTTACTGATGCTTCATTTTCTTTCGTTATTGATGATTGTGAGGATGTAAGAGAAGATAGAGTTGGAGCTGATTTTTCAATATCTCCTTGTATGTTGATCTTATATAATTTAAATCAATCATTTATATTATTATATATTATATATTTTCCATCTGGAGAAAGAGCTGATTGATAGTATTTTCCAGGTGTTAGAGCTTCTCCATCAGATATATCATTTGCCTCTTTTTTATATAATTTTAATCAGTCATTATTATTAGCATAAAAGATAGAGTTTCCATCTAAAGAGAATTTAGGATAATAGCTTGATGCTGTATTAATAGTACTTCCATTAGATGTATCTGCATAATCTTTTTTATAGAGTTTTCAAAGTGTATACACAATATTGTTCCCATCTGGTGAAAGTGTTGGATAGAGACCAGCTGATACAGTTATAGGCTCTCCATTCAAATTGTCACCTATACTGGTTTTATACAATTTTTTCCCATCGTCATAGTTTACATAGATTATATATTGTCCATCTTGAGAAAAAATATGATTAAATGCCATAGCAGATGTGATAGCAACTGGTTGAGAATCATCCTCTATGTTTTTTTTATAGAGTTTCCATCAATCACTTCAATTATTATATATAATATACTTTCCATCTGGTGAGAAAACAGCATTATGAGATTGTATATCTGTAATAGCAACTCCATCTGAATTATCATCTATATTTTTTTTATATAATTTTTGTCAATCACCATGGTGTTTATAAACAACATACTTTCCATCAGGGGATATAATTGGATAATGTGAATATCAAGAAGTTATTGGAGTTCAGTTGGAATTATCATTTGCATTTTTTTTATAGAGCTTATCTCTATCATCTGCATGTGTATAAATAATATATTGTCCATCAGGTGTAAAAACAGGGTTCCAAGATTTTGTTGAATTAATGAGTTCTCCACTATTAATCTCCTCAACTGATAGAAGATTTATTCAAGAAGAGTTTGTATTGGTATTTTCATACATATAAGGAAACTGTTCTCTTAATATATCTTCTGGTAAGTCTATTCATTCAAGAAATGAATTACTTTCTTCAGCTATTACTTGAAAAGGAATAATGAGTATTGTAATTAATAGAAGTGCTATATATTTTTTCATATCGGTTTAAAATTAGTAAATTAAAGGAGTTAAAATATTTATTTTTGGAACATCTATCAGAATAGTTCTACCCAAAGGTTCAGTTTGTATTCAGGGAAAGTAAATATAATTCGAAATTCTTCCAGAGAAATCTGAAAATCTATATCTATATATGAGAATTTGAAACCTGAACTATTTTCATTTTCTCATTCTGATTCCTCTTCAATAAAGTCTCAAGCCATTTGGAAGAGATGATACTCTCATCATTGATATCCACCATAGTCAACTATATATTGGTTTCAAACTGTATTTCAGAAAACGTAGCTCTCTCATACATTCATAGAAGGACTCGTGAGGAGATAGTTGTCTTTTACACCGTCTTGGTACTCAGTGTAGTAGAGCTTTGTTGTATAGTCAGTAATATTTTTCTTTATGTAGGCTATATGATACGAGTTCTCTCAGTTGTTATTTATTTTAAATGTTCTTATATCATTGAGGGGGGTTGGGCTGGTTACTGGTTTATTTAAGAGGATATTTCCAGTAAGAGCATCAAACTTGATATGATTGATGTAGTATCTCCAGCTGAGTTCTGCAGTACTGGTGAGTGCAAATATATCATAGGTGTTACTTTCTGGTCTGTTGAAAATCTCACTTTCAATTATATATCCGTTTCCTCATATGTTTATTGCTTGATTCCAAGTGCTACTGGTAAGATCATAATCTTTGAAGTAGTACTGCTCATTTTGTCTATACTGAAGGAAGAGTTTTCCATTTTGTGCTGTTAAGCTTGGGTAACTACTTGATTCGCTGATTAATATTGTTGGGGTATTAAGATTTTGAGAGTATTTGGTTTGTGATGTTCCGGTCCAACTGGTATAGCTAAATCATTCTTTCCATATGATGTGTATATTGTTATTTTCATCTACTTGAATTTTTCATCGAGATGAGAAGGTAGTATCATTGCTTACTTGGGAAAGTTGTTCTACACTATTGTTTTTTATTTTTGCATAATATACTTCGGTTCCATCTCTTTGTGAATTACTACTTCATAGAATATCACTATATATGAGGTGAATTTCATCTCAATGTTTCACGGCTTCTATATTCGAGTAGTAACTATAGTTGGTATTCGAATAGGTTTTTTCTTTTATAGTTACTGGTGCTTTCCACGATCCATTTTCTTTTTTGGCATATACGATTCTGTATGGAGCACTGCTGGTTCAAATTGGGAGTATTTGTTCGGAGTAGATGATTTCTATATCTCAATTTTCTTGTCTAAATACTGCTTCTATTCCTCTTGTGAAATTGCTTCCACTCATAGGAAAACCTACTGTTTCTGCTTCGGTCCAAGGGGCTTGTACTTGATATGGTTCTTCAAATATTTCAAAAGTAGGAGAGACGGCATCTGAACAGTTATCATTGGCACATACTCTTGAGGTAATGTAGGCAGTATCGGTTATGTAGTTCGAGTTGACCGGTATTGCGTAGGTAACGGTTTGGTTCTCGAGGTCTACTTCGTGAGCAATGGTTACATTTGATGCACCATAATAGAGTGCGACACTGGTGATACTTTCGATATTATTTATATTTTCAAGATTCCAGGTTACTTCTTTAGTGTCTCAGAGTTTCCATTTATTATCTTCGAGCCCGTTTATAATGATTCCACTTTCAGGAGCCATCCCATCAAGGATTTCAAATGGTCCGTATTCAAGGGGTTCTGAGAGATTTCCAGTATGGTCTTTTGCGACTGCTTTGAATTTATATCATTCTCAGATAAGGTTGCTTGGAATGTTCCAAGTGTATACTGCTACTTGGTAGTCAGGAGCGATAGTAGTCTCGTATATCCAGTATCCTGCATTTGGATCATAGTAGTAGAGGTCTATCTCTTTCACTGCTATATTGTCAGTAGCTCAGAGGAATATTTCTTTTTCTTTGTTATTTTTTATAGGGGTATCGTACATAAATTTTAGATCTATCATTTTTGGATTCTCTGTATCAGCTTTGAGTTTAGTAATGATATTTTTATTTTCTATTGTTTCTCCAGCGGTCGTATTAGTCTTGTATATGAGATTTTCATACTCTGGATTATCTATTTGGAGAATATTTTTTCCTTCCTGAACTTCGGCTTGATATGTTCCATCATAGTCTGAAATGGTAAGTCCTCCGTAGCTTCTGAGCTCGATTCATCAAGTTGGACTGTCGAGGTTGAGTGTTTGTCCACTTACTGGAATAGTTTGTTTGGTTTCATTGTTTGTAATCTCTAGAGTACTGCTTTGCGCGAACATTCTTATAGTATCTGTATTGTGAATACTTTTTACTCATACGGATACTTCTATAATATCTCAGAGTGCGAATCCGTTTATAAATGCCCCATTTGAGAAGGTGTGTTTCCCAAGTGTAATTTTGTTCCATCATTCTGGGTTTCCTGAGATATAGGTATCAGTATTATTTTCTCATTCGAGGATAATGTTTCCTTCTTCGTCTTTTCATTTAATGAGTACTACATACGAGTCGAGATCTGGATCATCTGTTTCTGGCCATCTTACATTGATTCCAAGTCCGTTTTCTAGCATTTCGTGTGATTGGGCTACAAAATAACCTGGGAGGGCAGGGAAGTTGTCATCTGCGTTTGCAAATGTGTACTGTTTTTCTATCCAGTTATTATTATAGTCACTTTCTCAATGGGTTTCTATGTAGAAGTCGAATTTTGTATCTCCTTTAAATGGAGCAGTATTTTGTAGAGTAAATTGTTCGAATTCTATTTGTATTTCTGGTTGGAGTTCTGAGAATGCGATGTGTGGTTCAGATCCATAGTAGACATTATCTACAAAGAGGTGGATATTTACATCTCCTGTTTTTTTGTATCCGTTATTCTTTATCTTGATATTCAGCTTTGCTGGTTCTTTATTCTTGAATGTTCCAACGGGTTCGATGCTTACTATTTCTATATCACTTTGAGCGATGAGTTTGGTTGCTTGGATAGTTGTATAGGTATCCTCTATGAGTCCGTTGTAGCTTTGTGAGAATGGGACTATTTGTTTGATATTTTCTACTTGGGTTTGTTTTTCTGTGTCGTCTTCAAAGGTAAGTCAGAAGAGTGTTTGTTCGAGGAGGCTATTTCCTGTTTCGAGGGTAGTGATGTAGGTTTGGAGTTTTGCGAGTAAGCCCTCACCCCAGCCCTCTCCCAAAGAGAGAGGGAGTAGTATTTGGAGGAGTTCGTAGGAGAGTTCTGGGCTTGGTGAGAGGGCATTTTTGAATGGGTATATTTCTCAGTCTTCATTGGTATTATCTTCAACGTATGTGAATAGAGAGTCCATGAGGGGATCGTTTATATTCACGAGGAGGTCGAGTGCTTTTATAGTAGTGTATGTATCAGATTCAAAACCTGGGATGATTCCGATTCCGCTGTCTGTATTGAAGCTGTCTTTCAGTTGTGTGAGTTTGGTTGTATAGTCTTCTCCTGTTTTTGCGAGTACTTGTATTTGGTAGATGAGTTCTAGGTTATTTTTTGGGTTGGTTGTTTTGAAGTAGTGGATTGCTTTTTGGTAGTTTGAGTTGTTGGTTCTACGGAATGTTTCGAGGAGTTCAATAAATTCGTATGTGTTTCTCAGGGAGTTTCATACGAGTCCACTTTCGTCTTGTTGGGTTGCTAGGTAGTAGAGTGCGTGTTGGGTTGGGTGGTTACTGATTCCATCATAGTATTCTATGAGTGGGGTATCACTTGAGAGGAGGTTGATTTGGTTTGTCTCGGTTGGTTCGTTTATTTTCACTTCTGAGAGTGTGTTTTCTTTGGTTTCTACTATTTGTATATTGCTTTGGTTGGTTTGTGTTGAGTTGGTGAGTGAGACAGTTGGGAGTGGTGTTTCTTCTTTTTCCTTTTTTTTCTCTATTTCTTGCCCTCACCCTAGCCCTCTCCCAAGGGGAGAGGGGATAGGAGTTGTTGGTACTCAAAAGGCTGTGAAGCTGTTTTTACTGAGAGCTTCATTTATTTTTTCACTTATGGTTCTTGTATCAGCTGATTGTGCTGAGAATCATTGTGGTGCGTTGTAGTGTTCTTGTACGATTTGTTTTACTACTGGTGGTATTTTGTAGCTCCCCAGAACTTTTTCGTCATGGATTTTTCTTTTTTGGATTTGGAGGTTTTTTGCTTCCTCAAAATTACCAGTTTCTATGAGTTCATTTATTTTTCTTTCATAGTTTTTCTGGTCTTCCATCAGGATGGTTTCTTGGTTCCAGTCTACTTGTGACCAGTCGATGCTTGCTTGCTGAGTTTCGTTTGCGTGCGAAAGGTTTCCTCCTGTGTAGATGTTAGAGAGGAGGAGGGTAAGTAGAAGGAGGGTAGAGGTTGTTTTTTTCATAGGGGGAGTTTGGTTAGTTTTTTAGTTGTTTAATTATTAATCTCAAATAAATATTAAATCTTTTCATTTTTCTTTTGCTTCTAAAGCTTTCTTTTTTATTAATTTAATAAGATATAAGATATCTTCTTTATTAAAATCTTTTATCCCATCAATTTCTTCATATTGCTTTAGTGAAACTAAAAATCATTTGTAATAATGTCCATCAAAGTCTCATATCGTTTTTGGCAAGGGTATAATTTTTATTATTTTATCAATATGTTTTTCTAATATTGTATAATCTTCAATAAGTTTATCTATTTTGTTTGGTGATATTACTACTTTTCAGAAGTCTGAGTATAGAATATGTATGTCTATATCTTTTATTTTTCATTCCTGGATTGCTGAATAAATTCACCAAAAAAAATTATTATTTATTTCATGAGGTATTTGTATTGTCCATCAATTCTTTGACCACTCTCACTCTAAATGGCAGCTTATCATAATTTTAAAAATTATAAAATATTATTTAATTCTAAATGTTTTTACAGGATATGCGGTAAAAATATTTCCTTCGTAATCCATTATTATAGTTAATTTATCCATAGTTGTTTTTTCACCTATTTGTCTTCACATAGGTGCTTCAATCATAATAGATGCTACATCTTTTCATGTTATCTCATCGATAGACTTTGTTTCTTTTATTTTTTTATTTTTTTTGTTATATGCTTCTTTTATTATTTTCTCTATATCTAGTCATTCTAAGAATTTACTAGCATCTTCTTGAGAACCAAACTTATGCCTTAAGTTAATATGTTTCATATCAATATTTTGAATTCTTGGAATCTTTACTTTTAAATATTCACTTAAAACTTTTTGTTTCACTACAAATTCAATCTGTTCTTCAGTAGCTTCTTTTCATAATGCCTTTACCGCTCATCTCGTATCTGGAACAAAGGTAGAAAGAACTCACATTTTTTGAAGGGTTCATAGGTCTCACGCAGTATTTGCTATATCATCTGATAGTTTTTTTCCTAAACTCTTTAATCAAGCAAGTGTTTTTCCTCTTGTTGCATATCAAAGTGTTACTATCTCTACTGCAAAAAATCAAGCCCATTCTTGCATACTAAAGTTTTCTCACCTGAGGTTCTTAAGTTTATCCTGTTTTGCAAATACAGTACTTTGTAATCATTCTATTGTTTCATTATGTAACGCAAGGGCATCCTGTATTTCGACTTTCTTTGCTTTGTACGTTTCTACATTTGCTCAAGGACAACGAAAAGCTGATACAGGTATACTAGAACCATTTGCACTTCTAATAAGACTGATGCCATCGTAATGTTCGTATGCGTAATAGAGCATACATAGTTTTTCACCATCAGATGTAGTATCTACTATTGATAAAAATTCTTCGTAATCGTTTGCTACTAATTTTTTATATGCAAGTTCTCATTGGCGTACACCATAGAGATCGAGGGCAGATTCTAAGGTATATTGGAATCATTCAGTTATATCATCTAAGTTTGTTCTATCATCACAGGTAATGATTCCTTGTTTCTTAGTACATATTTTGTGTTCAAATTTTTGATATGTGTTACTTCCAATTGTTCATATCTCAGTTGTTGGGAATCATATTATAGGGTATCATCATAGATTCTGAAAGACTCTATGCCAGTTTCAGTGAGTTATATATATTCATTTTGAGAATGCTTTATCTGAAGTATTAAAATATTCATAAATTCCTCCATTTTCAAAAACTTGGAGCTCTCTTGTTTTTCATTCAACCTTAATGCTTTCTGCAACTGGAAATCCTAAGAGTATTTTGTTTTCTGCTTTTTCATATTCTCTATAAATATTCTTTTTAACTTTCTGTATTTTGTTTTGTTTTGGGTTGTATATATCAGCATTGTATACTGATGCATGTCTAATTTCTATATCTTTTATTATATATGGTTCATTCGTTATTTTCACATACGTTCCCAAATCTAAATCAGCTTCAAATCACTCTTCCTCACTCATCCAATAATCATAATTCCCATCAGGTCTATTACTACTTCCAAAATATCCTCATTTAGTTGCATAAATAAATTTATGATCGTACTCTTGTACCGAATTGCTATATAATATTTTTTTCTTATATTCGTTAAAACTACAAGGTAAACCATGGTCATCATAATTATGGGTAGGGCTTGTATTGAGTATAGATTCAAGAGTATCTTTATGTATTCTACATAAAGTATTAGAGTATTTTTTTTGTTTAAAAATAAAATACTCTCAATCAACTTCTAAATCAGAAATTCACTCATCAGTATCAAGTCATTCAATATTATAGTTTACCTCATCAACCGTCCACCCTCCATTACTCACCATCTCCCCAATAGCATACACTCCATCACCATTCGACTCATCAACCGCCACATAAACAATTCACTCCCAAGCCTCACTCTGTACCGAACCATTTGGAGTAACGATTACTTTTCCCTCATCTATATACTGCCTCATAGCATCCTTGGTATTCTCAGAAAAATTCAAACCATCAATGACAGAACTATTATTACTATTAATCTTCTCAACACTATAAACATCAGAATTATTATACGCAAACTGTAACCCCTTTACGGTTGAAATACCAGTCAACCCAGTAATATCATTAAAAATCTGTCACTCCTGTTCAGAAGCATACAAACCATACACCATTCTAAAACCGGCCTCATCTGAGATTCCCTCTCCTGAAAGGTGAGGGTTAGGGAGGGGTAATAAACTATAATCATTTACATAGTTATAGGCATCAATAGATAACCCCTTGAAATCAAAAGTTGTAACGGCATTATCAATAGGATTAAGAACTCTATTCTGAGTAACAATAGCTCTCGTGTATACTGGAGTATATGACCTCCCGAATAACCCAGCCAAACTACTTCCCGCCATATCAACTCTCTCTAAATACCTCTTTGAAATACCCCAGTTCCCAGCTAATAGAACTTTTGAATCAGTATCCATTGAGTCTTCAGGAATCTCACTAAAGTTGAGATATATACCCTCACTATTTCAGGCTAAAGAAAACTTAGAGTTTGAATTCTCAAGAGTATCATTTATGAAATATTCAAATGTCAGAACTAATTGATCTCAAATTTTCACAGACACCTGTTCTTCTCCCTCTCCTGAAAGGGGAGGGTTGGGGAGGGGTGATAACACAGGAATGATGTCTACCAGCTCACTTGGAGTCAGATGCAAACTCCCATATGACTCAATAATATCTTTGTCAGCTTGTGTAGCTCAGACATACTCAAGATCGAGAGGAATATTATCAATATCTTGTATAAAGTATGATTGCTCTAAAATAACTTGTTCTGCTTCCTCTCCTTCCAAAGGAGAGGATTGAGGTGAGGTCTTCAGTTTTATTGTGATTCTCTGCTTCTGAGCTTCACTTATGTTCGAAAATGATTTTTTTTCAAATACCTTTCCATTTTCTCAGGTTCACTCTATGAGAGTATATGGAAATGATACTGGGAGAAACTCAAGAGAACCGAAATTCAGTTCTTCTTTTTGGATGACAAAGCTATCTATATTCTCTGAAGTTACTTCAGTACTTGTTTCTACAATAGTATTTTTGAAATCATCAAGTACTCAGCTAGAGTTTGAAGACTGAAGGTGAGTATAGAAGAAATCTTTTACATCAATATTTGATATTTCTACTATACTTTTTTCCCTCTCTCACTGGGAGAGGGCTAGGGTGAGGGTATTACTTGAGTTACTAAAATCAAAGGTTGCATCAGCTGGTAACCATTGGAGGTTTCCGATTTCGTTAATTCTTGTTATAAGCTCCTCATCTCCTTCAGAAGAAGAGAAGTCTTGCGTATTTGAAAAGTTTCCTCATCTGTAATCATACTCATAGAGAAGCTCTACAAAGGTCCAGTCTATTATAATATTTTCATTATCTCATGATGTAGTGTAGGGTTGAACCTTTGAACGACCGAGAATATTGGTTACTGAATCTCTATCATTGGTTCCTAAGAGTTTCGCAATATTATCTTTCTTTACGAGAATAGCCGAAGACGTATATCTTGCAGGAATTCCAGAAGCTCTTAGGAGTGAAATCAAGAGAGAACTCGTATCATAGTCATTACAAGACCTATCCTCTAAACATTTTATATTCGTTTTCTTTGCTCCATAATATGGTTCATATACTATATTCTCTCTTACGTAGTCCAGAATCTTTACTGGATTATATTCGAGCTCAGAAGCCAAGTCTCTTATGCTTTCATCTATAATTATTTCTGAATTCTCTTGTAAATCATTCAAACTCACAGGATTTTCTTCTGCTGAGAATATGGTAATACCACTTCCTGAAATATTACTTTGAATCACTTCATAGTTTTCAATATTTTCTACTTGAACGTCTTCGTCTCAAAAATCGAATGAACTCATATCATCAAGAATTTGTATTTTTGGTTCTTGATTCTCTACTCAGAGTTCTTTGAGAGTTGAGAGAGAAAGGTTTTCAAAATCTTGTGGAGAGAGATTCGAAAGAGTGGTACTTCCAGAATTGGTCGTTTCATTTATTTTTTGATTATATTTTGAAATAACATCCAGTTGTTTCTCAAGAATATTTATATAGCTATCAATTTTTTCTTGCCCTAATCATTCGATGGTTTTTAGCTGTTGTTTCTCAGACTTTATAAATGTTTGAAGCTCTGTTTCGAGGTCTTTGATTCCTTGGAGAGAAATGTTATTTTCTTGATTATTTACAGAGATCTTACCATTTCTAAGTTTTGAAATGCTTCTCATTATTTTTGTGTATTCATCTCTTAGGTCTGAACTTTGATGCTCCCCCTGCCTCGCTATCGCTCAACTTTCCCCCTCAATTGAGGGGGACTCAAGGGGGAGTTCTCCCTCTCCCTGTGGGAGAGGGTTGGGGAGAGGGCTTTGGGTTTCACTTGGAAACTTGAGTTGGTATCCACCTCAAATATACCCTTCGAGTTTTGAATTCTGGATAGAATTCGTAAAAAGTATATCTTTCAGCTCAGAAGCGGAGAAGCTAGGATTCAGAGACTTATATCTGGCGAGGGTAGAGGCTACAAATGGGGTAGCAAAACTCGTTCCATTGATGGCAGGATAGTTTCCATTGGTATCCAGAGAGTAGACCAGTGAACCAGGGGCTGCGATGTCGACATTGTCTTTCCCATAATTTGAGAAGTATGAGAGGTTTTCATTATTTGAAATAGCTCAAACACTGATAATATTTGGGATATTATAGTTGGCAGGGTAGATAGGATTTTGATCATTATTTGATGAATAGTTCCCAGAAGCGGCAACGAGGGTTACTCATTTTGAGTTTGCGTACTCTATTGCTTCTTTTATTTCAGTGGAGTCTGTTGGTCCTCAGAAACTGGCATTAATGATATCGGCGTCATTGTTTGCGGCAAAACGAATGGCTTTCGCAATATTATTCGCTCAGAAGAAATTTCATTGTCCACAACAAGCTCTGAGACTCATGATTTCGACATTCTCATTTGCGATACTCGCTATTCATTCGTTATTATCGGTATTGGCTCCTATAATTCCCGCAACATGAGTTCCATGAGAGTATCCATCAGTTGGGAAAGGGTCATTGTCATTATCTACGAAATCATATCCTCATTCCATACATCCTCCTGGAATATCATTTCATTCACTATCGCTACAGGTTTCTCTTTTCCATTCTTTTCATTCGAGATCTGGTACACTAAAGTTAACTCATGTATCGAGCACGGCTACGACTACTTTTTCTCAAGTGTAGCTGAGTTTGTTATCGAAATTACCTGACATAATATTTTGGAGTCCCCATTGAGATCCAAAAAGTGTATCTGATGGAGCTTCTTGGAGTTCGAAGAGGTAGTTTGGTTCTGCTTCTTTTTTGATTTGTTCTATTTCATTTTTAGAGACTTCTCATTCTAATTGTTTTCCTATTTTGTTCTCAAGGTCTTTTTTGAGTACTTCGTTCGCAACATCTATAAGTCTTAGCTTGAGATTACTCGCTTTTTTGAGCGTCTTTTTGATCTTGCTATTATTTCTCTTGACGTATGCTTCTCATTTCTCAGCTACGGCTTCTTTATATGATTCTATAATTTGGTCAGCCTTTCATACCACTTTCGCAAATTTTTCTTCTGTTTTTTGTTGATTCTCTTTTATTTCTTTTACGGTTTCTTCCACATCAGCTGTGTCAGGATTTTGGGCAAAAGAAAAAGCTGTCGTATTTATAATAAGCAGCATGGTCAGGAGTATCGATATAATTTTTTTCGTGAGGAGTGCCATAGTATGTTTTGGCTTAAATTATAAAATGTATTTTTACTGTAAGAATATAGAAAAAATTGTCAATATTTTTCTATATTTACTGTTATATATTCTTTTTCTATTGGGAAAATCTTGATTTTTCTTTATTATTGAATAGACTTTTTGTGTAATTCAGTATTTATATTTTTATATGTACGATATGAAGAAAAAAGGAGTATTTTTCTTAACACTTATCATAAGTATTTTTTGTGCGAGTTCTTTTAGTGTCTATGCAATTCCTGATCATTATGATCTCAAGGTCGATATAGAGTTTTGTAATCCAACCCAAAAACATCTTGATTTAGTAGATGTAATTCCTGAAAAACAAATAGATATTTGTATTTCAGTGAAGAATTTGAATGAAGAAGAAAAGTTTTTGAGGATGTATTTTGTTGATGGATTTGTTGATGAGATTTCATCAAACTATGTTGTGTGTAAAAATAGAGAAGATGAGAGGGAAGGGTTTTCAAAATTTACGAAATTTACTAGAAATAGAGAAGAAAATGTATTTTCACTGAGTCCGGATGGAGTGATTCAATTCACAGCTTTTGCTGAGGTTTGAAAGGACTATACTTGAGCTTTGTACTGATGTTTAGTGACCGAAAAGGTTGATCAAAATACCAAAGATGGGACTATTAATATCAATGTAAGAAAAGCAAATACTATTAAGCTCGATGTAAAATGAGACCTCAAGCTCTGACTTAATACTACTTTGAATGAGAAAGTAACGATAGAAGCAGACACAGCATTAACGGTTGAAACGGTCACTCGTAATAAAGATTCTGTTCTGAGTTATCTAGGATCTGTTATTTCTCCATATATAGAGGCATCAGAGGATTTTATTCAGTGAGAAACAATAGAGCTTAATTCGGCAAAGGAAGAAGATAAACAAAAGATTGCAGATAAAAGCTATGTTTGGAGAGAAAAAGTAATATTTCAATCAGAGAGTTTAGAAATCATTCAGAGGGGGAATAGAAATAATTTTTATATAAAAAGGAAACTAGAAAATATTTGAGCGGTTCCTCTCGAAGTACATGTAACATCAGATATTTCAAATTCTTTATGAACTATTTTTACTGCGAAACAAGAGGTTGTTGTACAGCCTTTTACAACCCATATTTTACATACTGATATTGGAAGCTTTCCAGAATACAATAGATGAGATTTCAAGCTCAATGAAAGTATTGAATATATCCCTGTGTCTTCTAATAAAAAATTAACGACTCCTTTTGTAAAATCTTGAGAAGTAGATTTCTTTGTTTTTCCAGTAAAGATGTTTGCTTATCTTGCTGCATTTACATTGTTCGTATGATTTCTTCTTATATTTCTTATAAAAGAATTTATAGTATTTCGTGTAAGAGCTTTTAGAAATAAAGCGAAATGAAAGAGAATACCAATTAAAAGAGTTGCTGCAAAGAAAACAGCAGTAAAAAAAGTATTGAAAAAAACTCCTATCAAAAAGAAAGAAGAAGTAAAAAAGTCAGCACCTAAAAAAGCTCCAGTAAAGAAGGCAGCTGCAAAGCCATCACCAGTAAAGAAAACCATAACGAAGAAGGCTCCGGTAAAGAAAGCTCCAGTGAAAAAGAAAGAAGTAAAGAAGAATACAAAATAATAAAAGAAATACTAAATCATCGATTTAGTATTTCTTTTATTCAGCTAGCTTTAGCTAGCCGTTGAAGTGTATATGTAACAGAAAGCTTTAGCTTTCTGTTTTTTACTCTATAGGTTTATCCTCTTTCAATAAGAGTATATGTTATCGTTCCACTATAGCTTCCTGGTTGTTGGTATGCAGGAATCTTTACTTTGAGTTCTGGAGTAACCTTGTATTTTCCAATAGCTCCACTTACACTTTCGTTTCTATCTATAATAGTCACGGCATTGTTAATTGGGAAGTATGTTTGTGAGAGAATACTTGAAGGTATAACTACTTTCCCAGTGTCACTTCCAGCCTCAGTTACCACACTTTGCCCATTAAGCTTCATGTACACGTTTGCAGCTGGTATCGCTTCACCATCTCCAGTGATATCTCATACTGATATTGTTGCATAGTATCATGCATCAGCAGATTTAAGATCTTCAACAGAGAAGTCTCCGGCACTTAATATAACTTCTTGTTCATCTCTTGATACTGTAGTACTTGGTAGAGATATACTGCTTGGTGCATTGAGAGTAATTTCACCTGGTTGTAATTCTAGACTTACCCCAACACTTGAACTCACTGCAAATGCCATATTCGTTAGTAGTGACGATAACACGAGCACTGATATAATTTTGAACCTCCTTTTCTTATTCATAGTATAAAATTAATATTTAAATAACAAATGTACATTTAAATAATAACATATTCTCTATGTTTTATGCAAATAATTTGATTACTTTTTTTAAATTAATTCTCTATAAGAGTATAGGTGATAGTTCCTGTATAGTTCCCAAGAGTTTGATATGGGGGGATAGTAATTTTTAATTTTGGTTTTATTTTGTATTTTCCTACTTTTCCTTTTTTTTCTTTTTTTCTTTCGAGAACTACCAAAGGAGTTCCAATTTTTTTGAATCCAGATCAACGATTGTAGAGACCAGGTGGAATATCAATTTCATCAACCGCTTCATTATTTTCATTTTTTGCCAGTATGGTTTCCATACTGATGGATATATTATTTTTATCAATGGTAGAACCTCAACTGATAATATTACTTGATTGTACAGTAAGGTAGTAACCATTACTATTACTATCGAGGTCATCTATTTCCAGAAAGCTTGATTCACTTTGAAGTGCATAGTCTACTATAATATCTCTCTGTATATTTGATGTTTTGAGCGCTCAAAAATGAATACCGTTTTCAGTAATATAGGATACTCATCATTCGATTATGAGGTCTTCAATTACGGTATTTTCTGATATATTTCCAGCAGAGTCAGTGAATCCTATAGTACAGTCATCGTATGATCATCACTCGAGTTCGTAGAAAAATACTTTGTTATTTCACATACATCTTTCTTCTGAGACTTTTACACTACAGCTTCCACCATAGTTAACGATTCCATTTTCATTTATATGGAAACTATAGGCATAATTATCATCAGGGTCTATAGGACTTATCTCTGTAATAATAGGGATTTTGGTATCTATCTTAAATGGAGGAATTTTTAGGTATGTGGTTCATTCTGAAAAATTTTGAACTTTGGTACTACAGTTGTAGTAACTTCCATCAGAAAGCTGGTTGAAGGTTATGGTATTATTTCCTATAACTGCTTGTGACGTATTGCTAAAACAGTTTCAAGAATGTACTATATTTCCTGAAATTGGAGAATAAAAAGTATAGGTAGGGGTGTTGTCATTGGCGGTTGTTTCTATAGGATTTATAACTGAGAGACTTTTCAGGTTGGTATTGATCTCGAAGCTACTGATTTGAAGAGTAGAAGTATTTCATTCACTGTCTTTGAGTTCTATGCTACAATCGTTATATTCTCAATTACTGAGAGCTTTTCCATTTCCATTTTCACTCAGAGTTATAGTATTGGTTCATTCGTATGCTTCACTGGTGTTTCATTTGCATCATCCGTTATACTTGAGAGTACCGTTTTTATTTACGTAGAAGCTATAGTCAGGGGTATTATCACTACTTATTTTTGTAACTTTTGAAATTTCTTTGAATAGGGAAATTCACCACTTATCTGAGAAGTAGTTTTGTATCTGATCTATTTCATCTTGATCGAGTGCATGGTTCCATGATATGAGTTCTCATATATGTCATTTAAAATAGTCTCATTCAGCTGTTTTTATCACTGCATTATCAGAAGCTCTGACAGTATTTTTATTTATTCCTCATATTCCTATATCATCAGGATGGCTATATTGTGGATCTACGTGTGTTTGTATTGATTCTCCATTTTGACTTTCAGCAAGCTTCCCATTAATGTATATCGCGAGTGTATTTTCATTATCTATGAAATTTTTATCACTTATATTTCAGGTATAGTGAGAACTATTTTGTACCATCATCGTGAAGTAGACTGTATTTTTTTGTACGGTTCATAGATCTACTGATTTGTATTTATGGTTTGTATCCCATTCAGATTTATTCCATACTCATGCATATATATGGCTATTATGAAGAATAAAGCTATATCATCTGGTTCATCATCATTCCTCATAGATAGTTTGAAAGGTATTAATATCATTTCCTGTTTTAAATACTGAAGCAAGAGATCTTTCAGGGTAGGGTCATCCTGTATTGATATCAGAGTGGTCAGGAATCTTGAGAATATCATCCTTCCCATCAAATTTTATAGCTCCTTTTTTATTTATAGCATTTTTGAAAAATTTTGGCTGTTGTGAACTGTTGTTTTGAGTTGCATGGTTTCCATTTGCAATATCCCTCCATTCACTTACTTTATTTCCATCTCAGATGCTAGAATCTATTAGACCATTTGCATCTATGTCTTGTGCATCAAAATGAAATATTTCCCCAAGTATATCCTTTGGTTCCGCCTCTGTACTACATACTAAGGCATAAGAAATATGCATTTGTACTCCAAAGAGTAAAAACGTAATAATAGTTCACAAAAATATTCCCTTCTTTTTTGTCATTTTTTTCCTTTTTTTATTTTAGAGTGCTCTTATCTGAGGTTTCCTCACTTGGCTGCTACCTTTTTGATAATGTCTTGAATAAGTTCATTTTTTACCTTGTCATCAAGAGTAATTTCGAGTGACTGAATATATATCTTAAATGATAAACTTCTTTGTCCTGGGAGCTTTTCCTCTGATTCGAATATATCGAATAGCTCTACTTTTTGTATCAGGTTCTGGTTTGTTTTCTCGATGGTTATTTTGATATCTTTTCATTTCGTATTTTTGTCTACTACGAAGTTGATATCAAAGTTATTTTCTTGGAATTCTGAGATATCTTTTGCTTTGGTAGTATTATATGCACATTTTACAAGTGAGTTTGCACAGATTTCGAAAAATCCAATTTTTCACCCTCAAGGGGTACTTACGTCTTTTATTCAAAAATTATTTGCGATTCTTGGAGATATTTCTCATATGGTTCCAATTTCTTGACCTCTTACTATTATTCTTGCGGTTCTTCCAGAATGAGCAAAAGTAGGGTTTTCTTTTATAGTATCAAAATGAAACTTATCGATTCCAAGGTATTTGAAAAAATTTGAAAGGGTGTTTTGTATTTTATAGTATGCCACATCTGAATCTACTACTTGGACTCAAGCAAGGGAATAACCTTCTTTAATATCGGCTTCATTTTTGAGAAATATTTTTTCTATTTCAAAGAGCTTCAGATTACTGAAGTCACGTATATTTTTCTCAAGTGAGAGAAGAAGGTTTGGTATCAGGCTTCCTTTGAGGTGAGTAAGCTCTTCACTCAGAGCATTCTTCATCGGTATAAGGTTACTGGTATCTCATCCAGCTTTTTTCATAAGTGCTTCGTTTACAAATGAATAGGTATACATATCGAAAAACCCTATGTTTGTGAAAAAATTTCTGGTATCTTTTTTGAGCTTATACATATTATCTTGTATAACAGCTCATAGATTTACTCTTGGTATAGTGGATTCTATTTTATCATATCCATCTATTCTCGCTATTTCTTCTGCTATATCAGCTATATTATTTAGGTCTTTTCTCCAAAAAGGTATTTGTAGTTTTCAGTTCTTATTTTCTATTCATAGGTTCGTAAGAATTTTCAGAGCTTCTTTTTCGCTATACTCTTTTCCTGTGAGACTATTTATTTTTTCTAGATCAAAAGAAATAGTAATTTCTGATTGTTTATTTTCGTATGAGTCAGAGTAAGAAACAAGTTCTATTCATTCAAGATTTTTTTCTAGCTCTGATACTATTAAACTTGCTCAGCATAGATTCATACCTGCTTGTATATCTTTTTCGAATACATTCAAAGAGTTGGTTCTTATTCCAAGTTTTTTCCCTGTTTGTCTTACGATCGCTTGATCGAAATGAGCGGATTCTATAATAATATTTTTTGTGTCATTACTCACAGCGCTTTCTTTTCCTCCGATTACTCACCCGAGAGCGAGGACTTTTTCATCGTCTGCGATTACGATATCAGTTGATGAGAGCTTATATTCTATATCTTTGAGTGATAAGAAATATTCTCATTCTTTAGCAAACCTGATAGTGATGTCTCATGTAATTTTATCTGCATCGAAACAGTGTGTTGGTTGACCATAGAGGTAGAGGGAATAATTTGTTACGTCTATAAGTAATCCTTTCGAACTCGTATCAAAAGAACCTAGTACTTGTTTGATATAGTCTGGACTTTCTATGTTTGATACATTATTTACTCTGAGGGCAATATATCTTTTTACGGCATCAGGAATATTGTTTTTGAGTCAGAGGTTTGAGAGTTTGCTGAAATCTTTTTTCTCGTACTCAAAATTAAACTTATTTCCTCTTATAGTTTGGATTTCTCTTATGATTCCTATATGACTGAAAAGATCTGGTCTATGGTTAATAGCCTTGTTGTCTATTTCGAGTATAGCATCGTTTTTTCCAAGGTAGTCTCTCATAGTGAGTCCAAGAGGAGCAGAATCTGGAAGCTCGAGGATTCCTTCTTGCCTTTCTTCTATGAGTCCAAGTTCGTCTTCACTACATATCATTCATTCACTGGTTTCTCCTCTAATTTTTGTTTTCTGAATAGTGAAGTCAGGAGCGAGTTGTGCTCATACTACTGCAACTGGTACTCTAATACCGGCTCTCACATTTGGAGCTCCACATACGATTTGTTTTTCAACCCCTTGTACGTCTACTTTACAGAGGTTGAGTTTTTCTGCATCAGGGTGTTTTTCGCAGTGTGTTACTTCTCCTACAAACACTTCTTTTAGGTTCTCTCATTCATAGTGTATTTCCTCCACTTCTGCTGTATGCATAATGAGTTTTTCTGCTATTTCTTCTACTGGCTCTATATCAGGAATATATGTCTGCAAAACTTTGTATGATATCTTCACTTTTTCTTTTATTTAGTGGTTAAAATGTCTCTATAATAATTTACACAAAAATAGGGGAAAGGCAAATTATAATCCATCCCCCGACCCCTTACCTTTCATACGAAAGGAAGGGGAATAAAAAAATCTCCTAGTAGTGGTGCTGCTAGGAGAAAATGATTGTAAAAGTATTTTGTTTTTAAATACCTCCATATATTAGAGCATATTGCTTAGATTTAGGATTAGATGCTATTTTATTATGAAAATAAGTATAGAATACTGTATAGACTAACGAAATAGCTAAAAGTAGATTTAAGAATGGAGTTACTTCTAATATATTTCTTGTATGTACTACACTGTAAGCAGATAGAATAATTATGCCTAAAAACAAATTAGTTCTCAAAAAAGTATGGAGAGAATTTGATAAGATAGCACATAATGAAACAAAAAGTAAAACTATGATAGCAAAACTTAAAGTAGCTTGACTAAGTATTAAGAACACTATGGCTGTACCTATAAAACATTTTGTAAAATAGGCATTTCCTTGTTTATCACTTATATTTTGAGTGATACTTTTAAATTCTGATGTAAATACCATAGCTGATATACCAAAGAGAGCTCCAGCTAAAGATAGACTTTCCGAAGAGAAATAATTACCTGTACGGTGGCCGATTATCACCCAACAGAGTACAGCTACAGACATTAAAAAAGAACATAAAGTAGTTTTGTTTGTTATTTTATTTTCCATAATAATTTATTTTTATTTTGGTTGCTTTCTTTTAGAAAAGAAATATTCATAACAGGATCATTACGAACAAAATGATTATACTTATATAGATAAAAAGTCAAAAAAATCACAAAAGAAATACCCCTTCCTTTCGTATGAAAGGTAAGGGGCTAGGGGATGGATTATATACTATTTTTAATTACCTCTTCAATCTCTTTTGCTATCTTCTCATTCTCCTTCAAAAAGTTTTTTGCATTTTCCCTTCCTTGTCCAAGCTTGATATCTCAGTATGAATAGAATGCTCATGCTTTTTTAAGTACTCAAGTTTCTGTTCAGATATCTACGAGCTCTCATACTTTAGATATTCATTGGTTGTACATAATATCAAAATGTGCTTCTCTGAAAGGAGGTGCTACTTTGTTTTTGATAACTTTTGCAACAGTGAGATTTCCATGAATTTCTTTTTCCATACCAGCTCCAGTTTCTATCTTTGCCTTTCTTCTTACATCTACTCTTTGAGAAGCATAGAATTTAAGAGCATTTCAACCAGTAGTTGTTTCTGGACTTCCGAACATAACCCCAATTTTCATTCTGATTTGGTTGATAAAGATCACGGTGGTACCACTTCTACTTATTGCTCCAGTTATTTTTCTGAGGGCTTGACTCATAAGTCTTGCTTGGAGTCACATATGAGAATCTCACATATCTCACTCTATTTCTGCTTTTGGAGTAAGAGCTGCTACTGAATCAACTACTATGAGGTCAACTGCTCATGAACGTACGAGAGAGTCTGTTATTTCTAGTGCTTGTTCACCGTAATCTGGTTGTGATATAAGTAGGTTATCAGTATCAACTCCTATTTTTTTTGCGTATTCTGGATCGAGGGCATGTTCCGCATCAATAAATGCTGCTGTTCCTCCTGCTTTTTGTACTTCTGCTATAGCATGAAGAGTAAGAGTTGTTTTACCTGATGATTCTGGTCCATATATTTCAACGATTCTTCCTTTTGCATATCATCCTCATAGTGCGAGATCGAGAGATACGGAACCTGAAGAAGATGTTTCGATCTTCATTCATCCATCCTTATCTCAGAGCTTCATAATAGAACCTTTCCCGAATTGTTTTTCTATCATTGATAGTGCGTTGGTCAATGCTTCTTGTTTGTTCATAAAATAATAGAATTATGTTATTAAAATAGTATACATTTTTATTATGTATATATCGAGTATATAAAATGAGTATATAAAGTCAAAACTTTTTTATAAAAAATATTTTTTTTATGATTTTTTTATTCTTCTCCTCCCTTGATAAGGGGAGTTTGGAGGTGGGGGTAAGGGATTATTTTTTTCTTTTGAATCTTTCTTTGAGAGATTCTTCTGTTCCTATGGCAATATTTTTTCACTTACACGTATTACATGTGAAGACGTATCATTTTGGATTTTTTCTTGTGGTAGTTACTATTTCTCTACAGTCTTTACAGAAAAAAGATACTTCTCACCTTTCTGGACTGAAGGTATTTCTTTTTTCAAATTCATCTATATTTATTAAATCTCAAAAGTTGGACATGGTTTTCTTATTATATTTTAAAATAGACTCATTACTTCTTCTTTTGTATGTTGTATTTCAATAGTTCCATTATTTACTAATTCAATAAAACACTTTAGAGTTGCTTCTACATCTACTAGCGCATCATGCGCACCAATAAAATATTCATCGAAAAGTTTTTTATGGAGTTCTCATAGTTTTGGTCTTTTATATCCTGCTGAGTTTTCATTTTTCTTTGCGAGTTTGCAAAAATTAATGGTAGAATTCATAGTACATATGGTTTGTTTTGGACGATATTCATATTCTTTTCACAGCCTTTTGAGTTCGAGTTTTATCATGCTTTCATCATATTCTATATTGTGTCCAATAATTACATCTGGTTCGTTTATGTATGATATTATTTCATCTATGACCTCTTTCATGGCAGGTTCATTTTTTACATCTATATCATAGAGGTGATGAATTTGTGATGCAGCGTAGGGGATAGGATTCCCAGGATTTATGAGTAGGTTTACTCTCTTTTCTTCTGTGAATACTCAATTTCTGAGTTCTCAGAGTATTCCTGCAAATTGTATTACTTTTGGTTGTTTTTCTAGATCAGGTTCTTTTTTATCTATAAATCATGTAGTTTCTGTATCGAATACAAATATTTTTGTTATACCTTTATGATGCACTTTTTTGTTTGGTTATAGGCTAATAAATCTGCCCATCCATTCTATGGAGATCCTAAATTTTGTAAAGAAAAAACCCCGCTTTTGCGGAGTTTTTTATTTTTGTTTCAATGTGTAGAAATTTCTTCAGACTCTCTCTATTACATTCTTATTTTGTAAATTCATGTAGATAGTGGTTTGTTTTACATTTCTTGTTTTTAGAACTTCCTTTATTATATCTTCTGTATTCATTGGTTCTCAGCTTTTCTTGAGAATTTCTTCAATTACATCAAGTACCGTACCTGGATTGAAACCATATTCTTTTAGTGCATATATTCATCTTCCTATAAGTACAAATTCACTATTTCTAATAAGTTCGTTATGTATAGTATTAATTTTTACTGCCTCACCTAAACTTTGTGTTATATGATTTGATATATCTACGAAGTGCATAGGAGTTTTTTCCTTCTTCATTACGTAAATAGCTTTATCTTTTAGGGTTTTAGGATTGAGTATTTTCCATTTAGTAAGCCCTATAAGTGTTTCTTCTCATTTTACTATATCTTCAAATAGTTCAAGAACAGAGTCAACGAAAGTTATATCTAAAACTTCTTTATTTGTGTTTGCAAAACCAGACGTTTTAAGATTATTAATTACTGCTTCATATAAAGCAGTTTGTTCCATTACATCTTTTTTTCTTTTGAGTATTTTCAAAGCTTCTTTATGAACAGCTTCTATCGAAGTCTTAGATATACTAGGAAGGTAAAAGTATATTTTACATCCAAGTTTTTGTTTTGACTTCTTTACTTCGTAGTCTGATTGAATCACTACTTCAAGTATTCCAGCATTTACATCTTTTTCTAGGTCAAGCTCCTTGATCATTGCTGCAATAAGCTTCTCTCTTGAGAGAATACCTCAATGGAGATTCAAAAATTCTTTCGCCTTTATTTGTATACTAGAAAGAAGAGTAGCTTTCACTATTCTTCCAATTTTTTTGATTCAGGTATCTTCTATTTGTCTTACCCTTTCTCTCGTGATATAAGGAGAAAAAGAATTCCCGATATTCTGAAGGGTTTCTCTTTTTCAAGATATTCCGACTCTTCTTTTGATTACATTCTGCTCTTTTTCTGAAAGAGATGTCAAAATATCACTAAATGATTTTACAATGTTTTTATTGTTTAAAACTGTAGGATTCATTTATTTTTTTATTATATAATAGATACTAATATATATAGTCATTTTGGTTTGAAAGTCAAACTTTAATTTCTTACTTTCATGAGAATAATATTAATTTAGCTTTTGTAATGGGCATTTTTTGATTTAAAAAGGAAGCTTCATATTATCTCGATCTCAAGAAATATTTTTCACAGTACTTTCTTCATTTATAAAACTTTCATTATCCCTCTTTCTGTATTCCTTTCTTTCTAGAATACCTCCAACAATAATCATAATTCATGATACCATATATAAGATAACTCATTTTCCTGTAATTATATTGTCCAAGAAAAGCGCTAATCAGTTCACAAAACTGATATATATAATACTGTTTACGATTATAAAAACTCAGGTAATTATTATTACTATATGATTTTTTACTCTTATGTCAAGTGCAAGTTTTATTTTTTCTTTATTGGTATTTGAAATGACTATAAAAATTATAAAAATAAGGAGTATAATCATTCAAAAACCTATGTTTCAAGCAATTGCATTGAAAGCATTCCAAGTAGTATTACTTTGGTTGGCATCGATAACCCAGGGCATAAAGAGAGATACAATTGAGACGATACTTCATATAACGGTGATTTTTGCTGAAAAGCTGAGATTGATACTTTTAAAACGAAAGAGTTGGTAGAGATTGGTTAATACTTTTTTTGCTTTTCTTTCCTTTTTTCTATGTGTGTAATTCATAATATTTTTCGTTAGTTTTAGTTTAAGCTTTCTTTTCTTTATAAACTAATAATATTTGATATTTTTGCAAAACTTTATAGTATTTTATCTAGATTGTATTTTTAAGTTTTTACTGAGTATGCCTCTTTCTAAAATAAAGAAAAAAATATATAAGAATAATTTTTTAGATACTATAGCATGGTTGTGTAGTTTTACCTTATCTTTTTTTAGAAGTATTCGCTTGTTTTTTTCTCGTAGAAAATGTGTGAAGAAAAATTTCTTTTTTGATACTCTTGATTTTGGTTTTAGAAGATGGCCGTCTTACTTTTGGAAGCAACCAAGTTTTTATAAAATATCTTCTTTTTTTCATGATGTGTTGAATTATATATTTAAGAAGTAGTATATGAGAAGTATGTATTTGAGTTTGAATAAAAATAAAGCGTTTACTTTGGTAGAAATTCTGGTTGGGATTTTGATTTTTTCTTTGGTAGTTATTTGATGATTCCAAGCTTTGAGTTCTGTTACTGTATGAAAGGCAAGGTTGGTTCATAAAGCAACAACTCAGAAACAGGTTATTTATTTTTCTCAGAGAATTTTTGAGGAGATAAAGTTGTGATGACTGATAGATTATGAAGAGTATTTTAACAGAGAGATTGTATGAACTACATTTATGAGTGGACATTATGATACTCCAACTTGATTTTGAAACTTTTGAAATAATGGGAATGTTTGAACAAGTACCTATGGGGATGGATTTTATTATTGCTTGAGTGGTGATGGAATCAGTGAAAAAATGACGGGAACAGGGTGTATAGATGCTTTTAATTCTACTTCGATAGATTATAGTGGGAAGTCACAAAGGTATGGTCAATATAGTTTTCAGTTTATTGATTATAACTCAAATTTTGATAGTGATGGTGGAGATGAGAATGGTGATGGAAGTGTTTTATGAGATGATGATGATGAGTACTTGTGAAGATGACCAGAATGATTTTCTTCTGGAGTGGATATAAAAGAGCTCTATCTTTTAAGTGGAGATAAAACCAATAGAACGCTCTTTCGTTGGAATGTAAAAAAAGACCCATCCTCGCCCTCTTCTTTATCTTGTACTATTGATGGGAATAATGCTATTACTTGAAGTGGATGCTTAGGAACGATAGAGTACTTGAAGCTTGAATGAAGAGATTGGTGAATGGATCATGTTATTTCTACGGATGATATTTGAGAATATGATGGTGTGGTAGATACCTGGTTGGTTCATAGTGATTTCTCTTGAGGTGCTAATATCGTAGCATGAAGTGATAACTGAAACTATTGGGTACCACTTTTTCCTGATACAATAAACGTGTCTGATTTCAAAGTATTTGTGTATCCAAATAAAGATCTTGATTTATCTTGGAAAGAGATGAATGATAGTATAAATATTGCACCATATGTAAGAATTCAACTTTCTATTTTACCAAGCTGGAAATCTAGAAGACAAATGAAGGGAACTCCAGAGGAAATTAACTTTTCGACTACAATAGCTTTGAGCGACATATTTAGTAAATAACTTTTAGTATGAAAAAGAATAAAGAATGATTTGGTATTATAATAGCTATTTTAATAGTTATACTTATTAGTTTACTTGCTATTAGTATTCTAGACTATATTGTACCATTTTCAAGAAATACAAAGGGGATAGAACATAGTGTATGAGCTTATTATCAGGCAAATAGTGGAATAGAAGAAGCACTTTTTCATATGAGTGAGGAGAGTTATGAAGTTTGAGATGAATTTTCGACTTCTTTGGTATGAACGGTTTCGAGTAATTTTTCTATTGTTGCGACTGGTTCAAGACTTCCTCCAATTGGGAACGGGAATAGTGAGTTTGATACGGATTGGAATAAAATAAGAGTTTGAGAACCAATACAATTGGAATTAGGAAAGTGAATGTTGGATATTGTAGATTGGTCGAATATTAATTTCTATTTTAGAGTTCCTGACCTTGATAATCTTGCCTCAACCGCGGAAACTTTGAGTTGAGCTTCGATACCAATAATTACTTGGTCTCTCTCAGCTAATACTACTACTATAAATGCAGCTGGAACCTATGTGGATGCCAATGATATTTGTAATTCTAAGGATTCGTGTAGTGCTATAGATTTTTCATCAAAACAATGAGTTGATCTTGATGGAAGTGAGACGAGTAATGAAAGGATAGAAAATTTTTATGGAATACAATGTGATACGTTATCTGAAAGGTGTACTTTGAAACTATCTGTAATTAATACATTAGAAACGATTGCTGGAACGAGTGTTCCATATATTGAGTGGTACATAGATTTCGGATCTAAAACCGTCCCCTTAAGACATGCGGTTGTTGAGACGCAATGAAGAACATATGGATTTAGAAAGGATTTAGAAGTGAGTGTTCCTCAGCAGACGGTGAGTGAAGCGTTTGATTTTACTGTATTTCAATAATATAAAAAATGAAGTTATTTAAGATAGAAGAAAATGATGCAAATCAGAGGTTAGATAAATTTTTAAAAAAATTATTTCCAAGAGCAACCAGGAGCTTGATTTATAAATTTAATAGAAAGGATAAAATAAAAATTAAGTTTGAATGAAGCGATGGGAAGTTTAGGAAAAGAGATAATGAGTATAAACTTCAAGTTTGAGATGAGGTAAGGATCTTTCTTATTGATAGTGAGTTTGATGAACTGAGTTCACAGCCCTCACCCCCAGCCCCTCTCCCTTGAGGTAGAGGGGAGCAACTTAATAAGAAAGATATTGTTTTTGAAGATGGAGATTTATTCGTGATTAATAAAAATAGCGGAATGAATGTCCATGCATGAGATCATAAAACAAAAGAAACCAATGTAATTGTACAGGTACAAGATTATTTATGAGATAAGCTTAATAGTCTTACTTTTAAACCGAGTCTGATTCATAGAATTGATAGAGATACGAGTGGAATTTTGATGATAGGAAAGAAGAAAGATCTTTTGAGCAAACTCGTAGATGATTTTAAGTCTCATGAAAAGGTAAAAAAGACCTACTATGCTATTGTTTTGTGAAAACTATCAAGAAAAGAATGAACAATAACCAAGAAATTATTAAGAATAGAGTGAGCTCAAAATGAAAATAAGGTTCAGGTTTCTGAAAAATGACTCACGGCAGTAAGTCACTATAAACTCTTGAGAGAGCATACGATCAAAGCTCCAGAATGAAATGTAATTCTTTCAGAAGTGGAAGTTCAGATCGAAACGGGAAGGATGCATCAGATTCGTGTTCATATGGCGAGTATTGGGAACCCTATAGTTTGAGATAAAGCATATGGTGATAAGAGGATGAATTCATATTTGGAGAGGAATTTTTGACTCAGAAGGCAGGCTCTTCATGCTTGGAAGATAGAGTTTTTTCATTACGGGAGGAATAAAAAGATGAAGTTAGAAGCGAGAATAAAGAAAGATTTAGTTGACTTTCTCTCAAATATCGCTAAAAATAAAAAGAATTAATTTGTTAAAAATATTTTATGAATAATGATATGTGCTTTGAAAAAGATCCAATTATTGCAAGTATTTGGAAAGACGGTGGGATCATTGACCCGAAGGATGCAAAGGATCATTCATTTAATCACTCAAAACACTATGGTACCTGAGTATTTGAAGGGCTTCGTTTTTATGAAACAGGTTCTTGATCTAAAATTTTCCGCTTGAATGAGCATATTGATAGGCTTATGTATTCGGCTGCTTATTTTGATTATAAATTAAAGTATTTACAGGACGATATAAAAGAGGCTTGTTTGGAAGTCGTGAAAAGATCGGGTCTTGGAAGTGGTTATATACGACCTATTATCTATCCAGGGGCTAGTGTTTGACTGGATCCAACTGATGCTGAGATTCATACAGAAGTCAGTGCTGTTCCATTCCCAAGCTATCTTTGAGAAAAACCAATTCGAGTAAAAATAGCAAAAACAAGAAGAGTTGATCCTAGAACGGTTGATATGGGAGCAAAAATTTGTTGAAACTATATTAATTCTGCGAAAGCAAAGTTAGAGGTGAAAAAACAAAATTTTGATGAATGACTTTTACTTGATACTTCAGATAATATTGCAGAAGGACCAGGAGCAAATATATTTTTTATTGCTAAAGATGGAGGTAGAAAAGTATATACCCCAGAGCTCTGAGCTATCCTTCCTGGTATTACCAGAGCTACTATTATTGAGTTATTCAAGGATAAATATGACATTGAGGTAATAGAAGAAACTATCTCTCCAGAGAGATTATGAGAATTCAAGGAAGCATTTTTTGTATGAACGGCAGCTGAAGTAACTCCAATTGCCAGTATAACAAATGAAGGAGACAAACAATTTGATTTCTCGAGTTGTGAAGAAGGAAGTCTTTCAAATCAAATGAAAAAAATATATCTGGATGTTGTTTCAGGAAAAGATAGTGATTATTTAACCTACTTAAGCTAAATAATAATATAACCCATCCCCCGACTCCTTACCCTTCATACGAAGGGAAGGGGAGGAAAAGTTAGTATATTTTAAATATCAAGTGTTTATGCTAAAATATGTACTTTCTACCATTATGTGAGTAGAATCAATTGCGAAACGAGAGATAGAAAGACAATGAGGAAAGATAGAAGAGGTAACCGATAGGTTAGTTGTTTTTTCTTGAGGGGTCGAGATGATTCCGAGAATAAATATCTGGTCAAGAGTTGGAAATAAGCTCTATATGCTCTTATGAGAATCTGATAATATTACTGATTTTGATGCTTTATTTGATGAAGTAAAAAAAATAGATTGGAAAAAATACTTTAAAAAATCATTTCCTATTATAGTAAAAGGTACTTCTCTTCGTTCGGAGCTTCACTCTACTCCTACTATTCAAGGTATTACAAAAAAGGCTATCGTTCATTCATTAACTGATTGAGATGGCTCTTTGGTTCGTGAAGATAGTAGTTTAGAGGGGATGGAAATACTCATATTATTGGTGAATAATAAAATGAAAATATTACTGAATACTTCAGGTTCTGCTTTGCACATGAGATGATATAGAACAGAGGCTGGTGAGGCTCCGATAAAAGAGTCTCTTGCTGCATCTCTCGTGCTTCTTTCTCCTTGGAAGTTTAGAGAACCCTTTTATGATATGTTTTGTGGAAGTGGAACGATAGCTATAGAAGCTCTTATGATTGCAAAAAATATGGCTCCGGGTCTTCAGAGAAAATTCGCCTTTGAGTCACTATGACTTATTGATAGTTCAGTAGTAGAAAAAGAAAGAGCTGATGCAAGAAAAAAACAATATGAAGGAGAATATCATATATATGCCTCTGATATTGATCCAGAGATGATAGAAATGGCGAAGGCAAATGCAAGGAGAGCTGGGCTTGAAAATGAAATATATTTTTCCCTTCAGGATTTCAAAGAATATATAGAAAAGGATATTAGTGGAACGTTGGTTTCGAATCCTCCATATGGTATCAGATTAGATAGTGTAGAATTAAAACCTCTTTATAATAATATAGATAAGCTATTCAGGTTGAATCCAAAATTAAATTGAGGAGTTATTTCAAGCTTTCTTGAGTTTGATACTCTTATTAATCTGAAAGAATATAAAAAGAGAAAGCTCTATAATGGTGCTGAGAAATGTTATTTTTGGAAGAGGTTATAACCCATCCCCTAGACCCTTACCCTTCATACGAAGGGAAGGGGGATTTTTCTAATATTCTTTTTTTAATATTATAGGGTGTCATAACATTAAATACAAATGAAGAATATATTTGTAGACTTTGGGCTCATGCATTGAGCATATTTATAGCACTTTGTCATTCTTCTCATTTCTTATCAAAACCTACTCCTCATACTCAAATGATGGGGATTTTTTTATCGAGTATTTTTCTGAGTTCTTCTACTGTTTTGAGAGATATTTCTTGAATCATTTTTCAACTGGCTCATCATCTTATAGTTTCTCAACTAGCAGTTATTATTTTTATATCGCGTGTGTGTTCTTTTTGCGTGTTGGTTGCTATTATTCAGTCTATTTTATGGGTATTACATATTTGAGCAATAAGTTCAAGTTTTTCTTGGATTCCATCTTGTATATCACATGTTCCTGAGAGTTCATTTGTACTGAGGGGAGATATTTTGAGAAGAAGTTTTCTCGGAGAGGTATTATTTTTTACTGCTAGGGTTTCGTTATAAGATTTTAGGTCTTTTAATAAGTTTTCTAATTGTGTACTTATCGAACATACTCATTTTTGGTTCGGACAACTGATATTTATTTCGAAGGCTTGAACAAAAGGGAAGAGTTTTTCCATGAGGTATTTTAGCTCGTTGGTTTTCTCATTTACTGGAGTAATGAGATTATTACAGAGGTTCGCAAATAGTGGTACTTCTGGCATCATGTTTTTTCTTACTCTTATTGAGAGTCTTTTTACTATGTCTTCAATTCATATCGAAGGAAGTCACATACCGTTTATCACTCAATCTGGGAATCTATATATCCTTGTTTTTTTATTTCACTTTTGCGGGTGTTTGGTTATTCAACCAATAGTCATATAACCAAATCAAAAAGCTTCCCAGAATTGGAGTCCAGTAGGTTCTTTGACAAATCCAGCTGCAAGTCCAATTGGATTTTTGAGTTCTAAATCTCACATGTTTACTTTGAGTTTTTCTTCTCATTCTAAATAGGTAGTTTCTTTGATACTATCTATTATATATTGTGATTTTTCTGCATATTTTGAAGTGGTCATGGCGAGATGGTGGAAAAACTCAGGATTTATATTTGGTATTTTTGATTGATTAAATAACGTATGGATATTTTGAAGGGTTTGAGTTTTCATATATGGAGCTCATTTTTATATTTTAATTATATATAGGATATTGCTATTTGAATAAAGTCAATTTTATATTTTTATTATTTGTTTTTTGATTATTCTATCTATAATATAATAAAAAGAGGGTGATTTATATATAATTTTTTTTAATGAATAATTCCATAGCAAAATCAATGGAGAAGTGGATAACCCCCCAGGAAGAATTTTCTTTGAAGTGATTACAAGGGTATAAGACTCTACCCAAGCTATCTGAAAAGTCGAAGCAGTTTGTATACTTTCATGGTTTTTGAAGCTGCTCAGATCATTTTATGGCAATAAAATTAGCGAAGCTTCAGTTTGATCTTGGAAATGAATTTTATAGGTTTAGTTTTAGATGAAGTGGGAAGAGTGATCTTGATTTCACTACTATGACTCTGACTACTCAAGCGGAAGATGTAAAAAATATGGTTGATTATATTTTGAATAATAGTAGTTCACAAACTATCATTCCAGTTTGCTATAGTATGTGAGCGAGTTCGCTTCTTGCTGCAGTACAAAAGTATCCAGAGATACAGAAATACTTTGAAAAATATTTCTTTTTTGCTCCATCTTTTGATTTTTTGGAGAATAGGAAAAAGAAAATGTGAGACGAGAGAATGACTGAGTGGAAAAAGAATTGATATGTTGAGGTCAAAAATGATGCAAGAGGCATTATTGAAAAACTTCCATATTCTTTTGTAGAAGATGCAGAGAAGTATGATCTAAAAAAGGCTTTTAAATCTCTTAAAAAGCCTATGACTATAGTTCATGGGAATGAAGATGATGTGGTTCCTATAGAAGCAACACGAGATTTTCTATCTTTATGAAAGTGAGAAATAGACTTTCATGAGGTGAAGGATGGGCATAAATTGGTGAAGGGGTATCGTAAGGTGAAAGAGGTCGTGTTGGGAGGTAATGTTTAGAATTATATCTAGAATTTAGGCATTTTAAAACCCCACTATATATTAATATATAGTGGGGTTTTTCCTATTTCACTTGCCAAAGGAGCGTCTCACCAGCCATAAATGGAGTGATTCCATGTATGTCGTCTGGTATAACAATATCTCCAGGTTCTATGGTTATAGTATCTCTTGGAACTGGTATTCTATAGAAGTTTCTACCGTATACGGATAGAAAATCTTCTAATTTATCCAAAGCATCAGCTTCTTCAAATGCAGTTGCATAGAGTTGAACGGCATACGGAGCTGTGAAACATCCAGCACAACCACAGGCAGATTCTTTGCCCTCTCTTAAGTGAGGGGCGCTATCTGTACCGGCAAAGAACTTTCCAGTATTATACTTAACAGCATCTAATAGCCTTTGTCTGGCATTCTCTGTTTTGAGAATAGGAAGACAAAAATTATGTGGGTTGAGAGCAGTTTTTCCTTTTACATCAAAAATAGAATTTCTATTTTTTAGAAGATGTTGAGGGGTAATAGTAGCAACTACTCCGTCTCTTGCTGCTCGTACAAAATCTACTGCTTCAGCGGTAGTGATATGCTCTAAAGATACTCTTAATTGAGGAAAGTCTGTCACAATGCCCTTGAGTATTGCTAAAAACTCAGTTTCTCTTTCAAAAATATCAATACTTGGATCGGTTACTTCACCATGCACTAACAAAGGCACACTATACTCTTGCATAACTTCTAACAAAGGATATATTTTTTTGATATCACTTATTCCATCAGAAGAGTTTGTGGTAGCATTTGCAGGATACAATTTGAATCCGATAATACTACGGTTTTTTGATGCGTCTATTACATCTTTCTCTGTCGTATTTTCAGTGAGGTACAAAGCCATGTGAAAGTTACACGAGGTTTGGTACCCAGACTGTACTCTTTTTTTGTATTCCTTTGCTTGTTTCACACTTGTGATTGGTGGATTCAGGTTTGGCATTACAATTGCATCTTTAAAATATCTTGCGGTATATCCTGCAATATATTTTAGAATATTCCCATCTCTTAAATGTACATGGGCATCAAATGGCAATTTTATTTTTAATGAGCGCATAATTATATATAAAAAATTGGTTTTTATTTTTAACTTTTATGGAAAATCCGAAAAAGTACATGAATTATAGTAAAAATTTCAATAAGTCAATATTTCTATTGTTTGTATTTTTATAAAGCCTTATTTTGAGAGTTGATCTCAATAAAAAGTCTTGAACTTTATGATAAAAATACTATAATAAATTTGAAGGAGGGTTTTATTATAATAATTTTTCAAGTATGAAAAAAATAGTGTATTTAGTCCTCATTGCTTTATTATTTACCTCATGTGGTTTATGAAAAGACAATAGTGAATGAAAAAAGGATAATATCTCTCAAGGAGTAGAAAAAGAGGAAGTTTCTGAAGAAGCTTTGGATGAAGATACGGTTCAGGTGAACAAAAAGAAAAGTGTTTCAGGAGGTGCTGAGCTCGTATCATTAAAGACAAAAGATATAGTAAATATATCTGGGAGTGTTACTGAAGATGCTGAGGCAACTGATGGGAATACGCTAAAGGCGACGAAGTGACTCGATAAACCAGGTTCAATTGGTCATCATGAAGCTGTTACTTTAAAAAAATGAATATATCAGGCTGTGTATTCTATGAAACTAGAAAACCCTGGTGCAGATGAAGTAGTTGCGAGTGTTTATATAGATCCAATCAATAGTATAAATCAATGATATAATCAAGAAATATATGTATCTGACTTTGAGGGAAATGACTATAATGACTTTGTATTAAATTTTACGGTTATCGAAGATGAAACAGAAATAATGCCTTGGGTATACTATAATGGTCAAGCTACTTTATACTTAGATGAAATTAATATTACAAAAGCAGAGAATAGTGAAGACTTTTCTTTAGATTCGTATGATGTACTTATCTTTGAAGAAGATGTGTTATGAAGAAAAGCCTGAGAAGTAGTTGAGGATGAAAAAGCGAAAAATTTTAAAGCGGTATATGTTGAGGAAGGAACAGATCCAGCAAATCATATAGCATTTTGACCATATTCAGAAGCTGAGCTTCCAGGAAATCATAAAGCAGTTTTTAGGGTAAAAATAAGTGATAATACGAGTGATCAGGTAGTGGCAAAAATAGAAGTATTTAATACAGACTGAGATGGGATCAATAAAAACTTATTTATAAGATGAACTGATTTTGAAGAAAATAATACATACCAAAATTTTGAAATAGATTATATAAGAACTGAAAAATGAAGTATGGAATATAGAGCGTATTATTATGGAGTTACTAACTTGTCACTTGATAATGTAACGGTTATCTGACCGAGTTTAACTATACCAAAGAAGGATAATACAACAGAACAAAATGAAATCAAAGAAGAAGGAACTGATGAAGTGAACAATGAGGTTCAAGAAACAGAAAAGCTAGAAACAGAAGGATAAATTGAAATTTATAAATTTTATATATAATTGAGTAAGTGATACTATCTCCTCTTACTCAATTTTTTTATGAAAAAAATCTTATTTTTGTCTTGGAAAGACATACGACACCCTGAAGTATGAGGAGCGGAGGTTGTTTTGTGGAACTATATAAAACGATTACAACAAAAATGATATCAGATCAGCTGGGTTTGAAGTGGTTTCTCATGAGCAAAAGAGAAAGATAATATAGAGTGAGTAGAAATTATTAGGATTTGAAATATAAACAATATTTACTTTAAATTTCCAAAATATTACAAAGAACATTTGAAGTGAAACTTTGATATTATTATCGATGAGGCGGGTTGAATTCCTCTTTTTTCTCCATTGTTTGAAAAAACTATTCCAATTATTTTTCTTATACATCATATCTCTGATATAGAATGGGATTTTAAATATAGGTTTCCAATCAGTAAGATATTCAAATATATTTATAGGAAAATCATTTCATTGTATAGGAATCACTATACTATTACAGTTTCAGAATCTACGAAAGAAGAACTCGTAACCCAGTACTGATTTGATTCAGAGAGGGTATTTGATATAGAAAATGCTCTGGATATAGATCTCAATCATAACATAGATATCTACCAAAAAAACAATGAAATATTATTTTTTGGGAGGCTCATGCCAATGAAAAGAGTAGAGCATGCTATCCAAGCTTTTGCCTATTTTCTTAAGAAAATACAGACGAATTATAAGTTAAATATAGTATGACCATTTCAAAATGGGGGCTATATGGAGTCACTCAGGAAGTTAGTTCAAGAATTAGGTTTAGAAGATAGTGTGTTATTTCAGTGATGACTTTTACTCGATGAGAGAGAGCAAATACACACAAATAAAGTACTTCTTTTTCCATCATATAAGGAATGATATGGACTCGTAGTACTTGAGGCAAATGTATATGGTATACCTGCTATTTGATATGATGTATGATGAGTACGAGACAGTATAAAGGATGGAATAAATGGATTTAGGGTTCCCAAGCATGATTTTAAAGCTATGTGAGAGATACTCTATCAAGTATTACTGGATGAAGAAGAATATAGAAAATTAGTGACCACAAGTTATGGGCATATAAAAAATCATACTACTTGGGAAAATAATACTGATAGGTTTGAGAATATTATTAAAAAAGTGTTTGAAAAATATGATAGATCAACATAAATCACTCTTAGAGAAGTTTTTTGAGAAGGGGCTTCCACTCTATTTCTTTTCTTTTTTGATAGGCCCGATTTGATATGTGATAAAAATCATCGTTTCTGGTGATATCAGTGTAAGCGAACTTTGAATTTTATATGGGGTTTTGAGTTTTGTTGCATTATTATCGAGTTTTAACGATTTTGGTATGACAGAGAGTATGAATTATTTTGTACCAGAGTATTTGCAAAAGAATGATTATAGTAGGGTAAAGAGCTTGATAGCATATGCATTCATCACTCAAGTTATAACTTGAATAGCGATTGCTTCCATATTATTTTTATGATCAGAGTATCTAGCGAGTAGTTATTTTAAATCGGATGTCGCCGGTGATATTTTAAAGATTTTTGCTTTTTATTTTCTATGAATCAATATATTTCAAGTGTTTAATAATTTTTTTCTTGCGGTCCAAAATACTTTTTATCATCAAGTTACGGAGTTTTTAAAAATGTTTTTTGTTCTGAGTTTTACCGTTGCTTTATTGGTATTGGATTTATGAAATGTTATAAGTTATGCTTCTGCTTGGGTCTTTGGACTTTATTTTGGAATAATATTTGTTTTGTATTTTTTTTACAGAAGTTATTATAGAAATTTTCTATCTTGAGTGCATATTATATGGTCACAAATATTTTTTAAAAGTATTTTCTCTTATGCTATTGTTGTATTCATCTGAACGCAAGGGGTTATGCTCTTATCACAAATGGATATGCAAATGGTTATTTATTTACTCGGTACACAGGAAGCTTGATATTATACGAACTACTTAAGTATGATGATGATTCCATTTATGATTCTATGACCTATTTTTTGACTCTTGTTTCCTCTATTTTCAGAGATGAATGCAAAAAAGCAATATGATAAAATTAAGCTAGTGAAACAGATTCTGAGTAAGAATTTTATAGCGGTTTGTGTAGCTTTTAATATATTGATGTTTGTATTTGCTGAAACGATTGCATATATCTTGTTTTGAGAAAGGTATATAGCTTCTGGTGTTATATTACAGTACTCTATTCTTTTTTTAGTTTTTAATTTTCTCCTACAAATAAACTTTTATATTTTAGCTTGAATTTGAAGAGTGAAACAGAGATTAGCGATTATTGTAGTGGCTTTGTTTTTTAATTTCTTTTTAAATCTATTATTGATCAAAACTATTTGAGTTGAGTGAGCAGCACTTGCAACTGGTTTGTGATGGGTATGAATCTATGCTATGAGTGAGTATTTATTGGGAAAAAGATATTTCCATCACTTGGATTATAGGTTTCTAATAAAAAATATTATTTCCATATGACTTTTAGGAATATTTTGTTTCTATTTTATAACTCCTCTTTTCAGTTCATATGGACGACTATATAGCTTGTTCTTTATGACTATTATATCGTTATTTTGGTTTTGATTTTTTATTCTTATGAACTATAAAGAGTTTAGACGTACTATTCTAGATATGCAAAGGTTAAAAAAAGAACTTGATTAAAAACAAGCTAGCTAAAGCTAGTCGTTGAAAAAGATGTGTTTAACAGAATGCTTTAGCTTTCTGTACTTTGTATGGTTTTATTAGGAATCTTAATATAAATCTTGTTTCGTAAATCTAGTTTTTTCCTTTAATAGAGTAGATCTATTAAGAGAGAGTATAAAATTTACGCCATTTTCGATAGGGAACACTATAGATTTTATAAATATGAGTTTTAATCTTGTTATAAAAGTTATTTTTTTACTCGATACGATAAAAGATACTTTCTTGTGAAATATTACAATTTCTTTTAAATAGTTGACTATACTTAAAAAATTTACCGATGATGAGCTACTTAAGTTTACTCTTACGGGAAGCTCTTTTATTTTATAATTTTTTTTGTATATATGGTACAAAAACTCAATATCAAATGCGTATCAAAAAATTTTGATATTTTCTAGGAAGGTGTTTTTTAGTTCTTTTCTGAATACTTTGAGTCCAGTTTGGGTATCTTGTATTGGGAGTCAGAACAAGATTTTATTGAGATAAATATTAAATTTTGATATTATTTTTCTTTTGAGAGAATATCTTATTTTAGATTTTCCATGTATTTTTGAACCAATAACTATGGAATATTTTTTATTTTTTTCAAGGTAGCTAATGTGTTTTACGAGGGAGTCTGGTTCTATATCCAAATCAGAATCATAAAATACTATTATTTCTCCATCAGCTTCTTGGAGTCATTGATTGATAGCAAATCATTTTCACATATTGGTTCTGTAACTTACTGTTTTTACAAAAGTGTATTTTTGTTTTAACTTTTCTATTTCTTTTTTTGTGTTATCCGTGCTTCCGTCATTTACTAGTATGAATTCATAATTCATACTAGTAAGATATTTTTCTAAATAGAGATTTAAAAACTCTATATTGTGAAATATTCTTTTTCATTCATTCAGGCAGGGGAGTATAATAGATACCTTTATATTCATATTTATTTCAATTAATATGAATATATTTTACTATAAAAAAATATTTCTGTAAAGAAAATGCTATGTTTTTTGTTTCTTTCTCCTATATATACTTAATAAAACAAGTATAATAATAAATCAGATAGAGATGCTATATCATATGAGAGCATATTTTTTAGGGATATAGGTAATATCAAAGTCATTTGAGAGTTTTTCGTTGAGTATATATCAATTTGAAACGAGATTAATGATGACTGGTTCTAGATATATATTATCTTTTTTTATTTGCCAGAATTTTGTAAATGTTTCATTAAATTGAATTGTCTTTCATGCAACAGCTCCAGCAAGGTTTTTTTCTAATTTTTTTATTTCGCGTTCTTCAAAAAAGTCTAGGTTTTCTATTAAAAAGAACCTTAAAAAGTCTTCTTTTGTTTCAAAGAGATCTATGAAATATATTTGTGATATCTTCTCATTCTCATCTTGTAATTTGAGAGAATAAGGATTGAGAGAGTACTTTAGTATATTCAGTTCTCTCTTCTTTTTGAGTAAGTCGTGTATATCTCAGTTATATACAATATTTGAATTATTTATTTCTTTTGTATTTATTTTAGTTTTATTTTTTCATAGTACGGGGTTTATTATTACCTTTATTTGTGCAGAATTTTCTTTTAATTGTATCTTTTTTCATAGTTGAGAGGTTTCTTCTAAAGATACTTGTATTCAATAATTATTATGATTAAATAGGTTTGAATTTTTATCATAGAGTATTACCGAATCGATTCATGGCATTTGTTTATAATTCCTTACGTGGAGGTTACTGATTTCTACTATCGATTTCTTATAAAATTCTTGTATTTGTTTTTGAAGGAGATGGAGTTGAAAAAAATGGACTCATTCAGGAATAGTTATTATTCTCTCAAAGTTTTGTGTTTGATCATAATCAAGATCTTCATGATTAAACAGAAATATATCTTTTAAGTGTTTTTGATTTTCATCATAGAGCTTTATTTTTGAGTGAAGATTTTTAGTGTCTTTTTTAAGGAGATCATAGCTAAAGATATATTGTTCTCATGGCTGTACTTCAATCTTATTTTTATGTGAAGTGTTTAACCAGAAACAAGACAATCCTCTCTCTAATATAATACTTTTTTTATCTTTATGGTTAAAGTATTTTACTTTATTGTTATAGAGTCATTCGTAATAGCTACATCACTTTTCATCACCTGGTTGTACTACATCTTCTTTTTTTATCTTTATCCAACTGAGTCTTTCCAGGTCATCTTTGTGGATTTTTGATCTACTGGTATCTTTCACAGAAATTTGAAGTTTATATTCTCAAATCCCTAAGTCTCATAGTGCTACATCTATTTCCTTTTTCTTATTTTTGTGTGTAAACGATTGGACTATGTTATTATCTTTTAATAAGCTTATTTCATAGAGTGATCAATCATTATTAAAAGTATTGAGTTTGAGTAATACATTATAATTTCACCTTTTAAATATATTGAAGCTGGTTGTAAGGATTCCATCAAATAGGTTGACACTTTTTCCATTAGAAAGGTTGGCATTTATTTGGTCTGATACGGTATTTCACTCTATTATAAAATCTTTTTCGGCTTCAAATAATGATATTTGTTTTGCTTTAAATAGCTTCGAATTATTATATTTTGATTCTATATCTTCGTATTTATCTTCATGCATAAATCATATCACATTGACTCCATTGAACCCGTAATTATTCTTTATTATTATTTCTTTTTCTCAAGTTGAGGTAACATTATATTCTCAGAGTTCTTCCCATACGAATTTATTAAGAGAGTGGGTTTTAGTGGGAACAGTATATTTTTGTTTTTCTATATCTATTTCTAGTTCTCATCATTTTGTATTTTTGAATACTCTCGTGTATATTTTATGTTTTCATTTTTGATTGAATGTATATTTTATTTTCTGAATATTATCCGTTTTATATTCTCCAAGATCATTGAGTGTCATATTATGTATCCACCAGTAGGTTTCTTTGTTTGGTTTTTCTAATGTAAGGAGTTTAAATGATATGTATTTGGTTTTGATTGGGGTAATAAAAGTTCATTTAAATCTCACAGTTTGGAATGTTTCTAGATGTCTTGGTGCTGTCACATACGTGTTTCATATCTCATTTAAATTTTCATCTAAAAATTGTACTTTTCAGTGAATATTTTCTACTCAATTTCATGATACGATGAGATCAAAAAAGTATGGATTTGCTTCCTTTACTTCTATTTTTTTCATCAGTCATATCCTCCATATATCTGAGTTTCATCTTCATATCTGTCATTTGATAGCAGGGAGTTTATCATACTTATTTGTTTTTTCGAGAGAGATATTTATGAACTTACTTTCTGCTACAAATAGCTGGCTAATGTCTTCTATCTTATCAAAATCTATTATAGGTTTTCATTTTCCATATATATCATCGTATGGTTCTAAATCTATTGATTTTGGTGAATATGTGAATATAAAACCTTTGTTGAGTCAAAAATCCCACCCCCAATTTTGTATTCATAAATGCTTCAAATGCCATTTAAAATCTTTTATATCAGTTCTCATAGCACTCCATCTATAGAAGGGGGAGTAATATTTATTAAAATCAAAAGGTGCTACTATCTCATCATCGTCTAGGTAGCTCGTAAAGAGGTCATTCTTGTTTTTTATGTTTATTAAATCACTTTCTTTTTCATATTGTGACCAATTGTTTATCTTTGTATCTTGTTGGACAAATATATTGGCAAATTTTTGATAGTTATAATTGCTCAGTGAAAATAAAGTTTCAAGAGTATGGAGTCATCAAAAGTGGAATAAATTATTTCCATATATATTTATATAGTTGCTTTCTTCTTCTACATCAAATACATCTATAAATCAGAATGTTTCTTCTTTTTTGAGATTTGTTTGTTTTTCGAGATTTTCTACTTGTATTGTTTGTTCTTTTTCTAATCAGACTATATCAGAGTGATACACAAATTTACTTATATTGAGTAAGTACAAATATTTTGATAGATTATTTCAGATTCATTTAGTTATATATTCATCTATGTAATCATAAAACATTGGTAGGTAGCTGGTAGATCATTCTAGAGGATGGTAGGTTGGTTTTATAGTAGAATTTATATCTATAGCTCATACGGCTTTTTCGAGAGAGTTTTCATCTTTTTTCGGATTCCAAGTGGTAACTGCAAAATTATATCCTGGAGAAAGCTTTGCTTCATATCTGGGCATATATAAGTATTTTCAGCTTTTGGTATCCTTTTTTTGGTACTCTATAAGTTGTTTATAGCTTTCTGGCGTTTCAATAGCTGCATAAAAGTTATTTATAAATACGAGCTTAAAAGGTTTTATATAGAAGCTATAGGATACAACGGATATGAGTATAAAAGTTATAGCGAATATATAGACTAAGTGGGAGAGGAAAAAATACCTTTTTTGTATTGTTTCTAATCCTTGTTTTCCAGTATTTTTTATTAACTTCTTTTCACTTTTAATCTTTTTTCTGAGATGAAAAAGCATACTAAGGAAGTAAGCGAGTCAGAGTCACCATAAAACAGAATAACAAAATGCTAATAATCAAATGAACTTGTTTGGATCTCTCAATATAAAACCAAACTTTGATATAATCGGAGCATCAAAAACAAGCCAAGTATAGAAATCAGCTAAGTATGAATGAGTTCCACTTGAGAGTACTATGAGTAGGAGAGTCCAAAGTAAGAAAAATATGACATATTTATTTCTTAAATGAAAGAGGTTTAAAATAAATATCGTTCCAATTATGACCCATCATCATATTTTATATCCCCATCAGAAGCTTTCAAAGTCTATCATTGACCACCAATACGTAGTAAGATGAAGAATATGCTCGAAGTTTGAAAATCTAGAGAATAAATTTATAGTTTCTATAGTATTGAGGTTTGCAGGAGCAACAGAGTATATACTATTTGCTCACAGATAGGGAATAAGAAAATATGATAGGAGTCATCCTACGATAAGTCAGAGCAAAATAAAAAAATAACTAAACCTGAGAAGGGTGGTGTATTGCTTGTGAATGATGAATAATATACTATTAAAAATATACCGAGAGAATATAAAGAGAAATATAAAGATCAAATAATGGACCGCTCATATGGCTATTACACATAATAGAGCTGTTGTAACTATGTGATAGAGGGGGAGTTTATATGAGTATATTTTTTTGAAGTTCGTTATAAATATTATTTTTGAGAAAATAAATGGGAGCATAGCATATCATGCCAGTAAATATAGGTGTTGAATTCTTGTTATACTCCAAGGGTTGAAGGCATAGAATATTGCTGCGAGTATCGATATGATAAATATAAAATAGTCAGGTAGGAGTATATTTTTTTTCTCTTTTTCGAATGTCAGTATTTGTTTTACGAATAAATACATTCAGAAGAAACTCAGGAATAAAAATGTAGCTACCATAGTTTTTCAAAAACCTTCTGCTTCGAATCAAAAGATACTTGATATAATAGTAACAAAAGCGACATAAAAAACTCTTGTAGCATTGAAAAAATTACTCGTAGACCAAGTTTCATTCCAAAGAGGAAATATCCTATCCATATAATTTCCAACGTAGAATCCTATATCAATATCTCAGAAAACAATGAATCAACTATTTCTAAAAAGAGGAAAAAATGAGATCAAAAAAATTACAAATATTAATATTGCTATAACATTTGATTTGAAATGGCTCTTGCATATATTATTTATTGTTTTTATTTTCATTTTATATATCAGATTCAAAAAAATAATATGGTGAGGTGGAGCATAACAAACATTCAAAAAAATAAGATTGGATGTTTGATATATTTTCTTCAATTGGTGTAAAAACTTTTTCTGAAATAAAAAATTTTACTTCCAGTTTTTTGGAGAGAGTTATTTTTTCTATACTGTTTGAAACTTTCTCAATAATACATTTTTTTCTTCAACAGGGATATGAGTTCTACTTTTCCTTCATCGTGTAGTACTTTTGTTTTGGTACGTTTTATTTTATATTTTTCTCTGACTCTATCTGAGAGATCCCAATCTTCTCAAGAAATCATTTTTTTGTTATATCATCATAGTGCTTCATAGACTTCTTTCTTGAATATTCTGGCGGCCTCAACAGAGTTATCTCCATTATATAGTGATCTTTCAAAGGCTTTTACTTTTGACCAGAAAGAATGGTATATAATATTTTCTTCTGGTACAATGAGTGCTCAAATATCATTTGATGTGTGTATTATATTTACTGCTTCTTCTATAAGATTTTCTTCTAAGTACATATCACTATCTAAAAAATAGAGTATGTCTCAAGTTGCCTTGGATACTCAATAGGGTCTTTGAATATTTCTCTCAGGTCATTTCTGGAAGTATTTTATAGGAATTTTTTTCTGGAAACTTTTTGCTATTTTATATGTGTTATCAGTAGAGTAGTTATCCACAAAAATAACCTCTCTATTTTCGTATGTTTGTTTTTCTATAGATTCTAAACATCTTTTTATAGTATTTTCATTGTTTTTCGTTGGGAGTATAATAGAGACTTTCATTTTTATTCTTTATATTGTAATTCAAAAAATATATGTAGATTGAGTGGATCTTTTTCTAGAATTTTTATGTCTTTTATTTTTACTGTTTTATTTATATATTCATTGTCTCATAGCATCTGCTTTTCTATTTGCTTGGTATCTATATAATGAACTTTTGCTTTTATATTTCCATTTATTTTTATGTTTCCATCTTGCATTTCACTGGTGGAAGTTTGGTATTCTTTGAATGCGTATGTTTCTGGATGGGTAAGCATAAAAAGATTCTTTCATCTTTCTTGTAATATTTTATTTGCTTCAAATACTGCTTTATTTTTTATTTCTTGCTCAAATATTTTTTCGATATTGTCTTCATCCCTCTCGTCTAAATAAAGGGCATAGTTATCTTCTCCTCCATAAAAATCAGAGTTGGTAATTATATCGATATTAAAATTATTTTCTTTTACAAGATGGAGAGTGGTAGCTTCTTTTATATTTCATCTTTCTCCTATAAATTCTCAATTTTCATCAAATATATCGGCAATAACAGTTGTGTTTCTCATACCTGGAATAATATTTCAATCACTATCTTTTATACCTTTGGGAATTGATATTGTATCAATGGTTCTAAAGATCTTTCATTCGGAATCTTTGAGTCTCGTTTTTTGAACTAAAGTTATAGAATGGGAGGCATTATTTTTGAATATTACGTTTCATATCGCTCTGTTTGTTCCTGAGAAGTCCATATGATTCGGTGAAAAGCTGGTTTGGTTTTCGGTAAAAACTACCAATGGGCGTAATTTCAGTTTAGTATTGTTTTCTTCAGAAAGGATATAGTCTTTGTATAGATATTGTATGGAATCTATATTTGATTCATTACTGTGGACATATTGCGTAATGAGATAATATCAACTGATAGTTATCGATATAATGATTAAGGGGATAATAGTATATTTCTTTTTTTCTTTGAGAAACTTTTTTATTTCTTGAAAATAAAATTTTATTGCTAAAAATACATAATATTTTTTTCTTAATATATTATGTTTTATATGTAACTCTTCAAGATTATTGAGTATATCAATATTTTCAATAGCTCATATTAAATTGATTACTATTTTTACTTTTTGTACACTTTCTTTGAGAAGTTTTAGTTTTGAATAGTTGAGTAAGAGAGAGTTATCTGTTTTGATGAGAAGCTCTATTTCGTTTTTTTCTTTTAAAAAAATATCATCACAAAGTCTCCTTTCTAAATAAGTAATGCGGTTTATTATATCAATAATTGATTCATTATTATCAATTATAAGCATAGCAGTTAAGATAATAGTAATATTATCTCCTTTTTTCTTATTCTAAGCCTTTTTATATAAAATCCAAGTTTTTATTTATTTTATTCAGACTGGTTTCCTTTTTTTGAATAACAGACCAAGTAGACCTCATAAGACTATGGTAAGAATGATACTTGGTTCGAGTCAAAATAATATGATTCATATAAACAGACCAGCGAGTCAGCAGATGATAGAATATATGAATGTATAAGAGTTGGTTCATCATTTTACTATATAGATCATTGGAATTGACATTACAATACTCATTCACGCTCAGAACACGGTTACTCAAATAATACTACGAAAGAAGTAGGCAATTATATAGGTACATATAATGAGTACTATAGAGATTATTTTGATATTTTTTATGCTGTCTTCTTTTTTTCATAGGAGTGATAGATGTGAAGATATACTATATACTGAAGTATCGGCACTACTCATAAGTCCGGCAAAAAATAAGACGATTCAAAGTGGGAGAAGGCTCGCAGGCATATAGTGATTCATAGCCTCTAGGAAAACAAGAGAGGAATCCAAGTTTGGGTTCTTCATATGTACGAATAGTCCAATCAATAACAGGAGAGAAGCCATTATAAGTATTGGAAAAGCAGTAAGAAACATTCATTTTTGTATAGATTTTTTATCTTTTGCTGCATAACATAGCTGATAGCGGTCAGATAGAGCAAACATAACTAAACTTCCGTATAAGAAAAATCAGATCAATGATGCGATTGAGACAGTTCCAGTTTGTTCTGAGAGTATTTGTGTAATGCTTGATTCATGTATGATACTATATGATATGAGAATGAGTAATAGGATAATTACTATTCATTGAAATATGTCGGTCATAAGGACTACCTTATATCATCATAAGAGTATATAGCTCAAGACAATGATCAGTATAATGAGTGCTGCCCATTCATATGAGAATAATCAGAGACTTTCAATAATTTTTGCTCCACCAATAGTTGATACGAGCAACCATGTACATTGAATAAGAGATGAAAAAATATCGGTTACTTTTCTAGAAGTTTTACATTTTGTTTTGTATGCTACTAAGTCTCACTGTGTATAGAACTTATTTTCTTTTGATATAGAGTATATCTTTGGAGCGACCCAAAAAGCGAAGAGTGTATATCAGATGAGAAACCCAAGTATGATTATGTATACTCAGAATCAATAGTCATATGCATATGCTGTATAGCTTAAAAACCAAGCCACTCATACAGCTCATGCAAATTTAGAAAACATTATTTGCCACCAGTTTCTATTTCTCCCACTAATAAGAAAATCTTCTATCGTTTCTGTTTTTTTTACATAAAAGACTATAGAGAAGAGAATGATAAGGTATATTCATAAATATATGTATATTGGAGTCATAACTGTAATACTTAAGAACTAAGATAAGGAGGGTACTTATTTTTTTCAGTAATAATAAGATCTGGAATTTCGTCGTGTATTTCTCGTTCAATTTTTCCACATTCTTGTATTTCATATGCGAGGGAAATAAATAGAATTTTCTTTTCTTCTCGTAATTTCTTTATAGTTCTATCATAGAATCAACCTCACATCCCAATTCTACTCCCTTTTTTATCAAATGCAACTAGAGGTGATATGACAATATCTGGTGTATAATATATATTTGAATCTACTTCTTGTATTTTTTTATAAGTGGTATGATATTGTACTTTGCTTTCTTTGTTGTATTCGTTGAAGTTTAAAAAATCCTCTTGAATTTTTGGCATGAGTATTTTGATATTTTTGTTTTGCTCTGTAATTTTTTCTATGAAATATTTTGTATCTACTTCATTGTTTGCTGGTAGGTAGAGTGCAATTTTTTTATCATTGGGACTTCATAATATTTCTCAGAGGATCTTAAATAATCTATCACATATTATTTGAGAGTTTTTTTCTACATCATGATGAGACAGAGAAAAACGTTTTTCTTGGTAAAATTTTCTTATCTCAGATTTTGTTAGGGTTGAAGATGTATGTATATTATTTTTCATTTATTCTGCTTATATTATATAGTTTATAATAGGGGAAAATTATAGAAAATCAAAAAAAGAGTGACTATCCGAAGATAATCACTCTGAGTGTTTTACTTTTTCTTTACCCAATCCATAATCGGATGGAAAGCATAGAGTATACTTAATGTAAAGAAAGGGTATAAAAAATAGACATTTTCTATAATAGAACCATATACAAGAAGTATCAAACTTGGTATTGCTACCGCTAAGATTCTTTTATCTTCTGAGATCATCTTGAAATGAATCCACTTAATGGGGAAACATATCATTGAGATTGATACAAAGAGACTGAGAATAATAAACCAAAATGATGGAAGTATTATACTTCCTACTGCTATAATAACTGCAGCAGCAGGTGATGGTAATCCTTCAAAGTAACCGTATGGAACTTTGTCTTTTGTTTTTGTAAAGTTATAGAGCCTATATATGACACAAATGAAGTATATCATTGAGATACTCGTAGTAGTATATATGTTTGCATAAGAGAATATACTAAAAAGTATCATAGCTGATATCGCATAGCCAAACGTAACGCCATCAGCCATGTCATCAATTAATATTCCATTTTGCTTATATTTTTCGTCTTTATTTTTATTAAATTTTCTTGCTAGGTATCCATCTATAAAATCAACTATACTTCCAGAAACTATAAGTAATATTGCATAATAGTGAGTATTTATATTGTTTGTATGATAGCTTGTATACATATAATAGCTTGATACGAGACCAAATGTCATACTACTAAATGATGCCAGATTTGCTACACTGGTTCCTAAGAAGAATGAGCTTCCTAAACACATTAACATTAATAAAAACATGAATATTTCTATCTTTATCTTTGTTGAAATTACTAATAGTACCACTAACAAGACTCCTCTCAACATAGCTCTTTCTTTTTTATCGTACTTTATGTATAAAAAACCTGAAAAATGCTGAAGTAACAGAAGGATGATAATAGAGATAAATAGTAAATTTTTATCTATGAGTCCAATAAAGCCAAAATAGAGTATAACCAGTATTTCCATTATTTTAAACTTGGTAATATTTATTTTCCCTGATATTTTAATGAACGATCTTTCTAGGAAAGGTCGTATCATATTAAAAATTTTATTTAACATACGAATCTTTCATTGAGTTTTTAAATTTTGTTTTTTTGTTTATCCCAAGAATTTTATTGAGATAAATAAATTATAAATAAATTAATATTAAGTCAAGTAATATTCTTTTTGATTTTATATAAATATTAATAAAATGATTTTAGAGCTTATTTTTTTAATTATATATTATGGTAGTAAAAAAGGTAGCAAAGGTAAATTGAGTGACAAGAACGAGAAAAAAAGTAGTGCCTAAAAAAAAGAAATTTTCTTTGAAAGGAATATTTTGATTTAAGGGATTTACAGGAAATCTTATTTGAAAAGTTGATATTGCTGATAAGCCTTTGAATTGGTTGTCTATAATATTTTTAATAGCTTTTGATATCTTTATTTTTATCAACCTCGTAAGTGGGCTTGATAACCAGAGAGATAATATTGAAAGTCCTCATAATAGATATGAATACACATGTAGTAATCTCTTTGATATAAAAGAAAAGGATTTTCAATATAGTGATTTGTTAGTAATCGAGCAATATAAAAATAATGGATTTTCAAAGTGAAATAAACATGCTCCTTTCTATAAGGAAGGTCTCTCGAATCAGAAACCTGGAACATTTTGTGGAGATCTTGAGGAATCTATTTTTTCTCTCCAAGAAAGTCAGGAATTTATTTGAACTATGCATCATATAAAATCTTTGAAACAAGTAAAACAAGACTATGAAATTCAGAAACGTAATTATGAAAATGAGTATAAAGAGTTTAGACAAGATTATACCGCATGACTTGAGGGACATAATAATAGGATTTCTGATATTGATGCACAAAATATTAGAAAAGGATATGAGATTATTGTTTGAAATATTATATCTCATGAGACTCAAGTCAAAGAGCAAATACATTTTTTGAATCGCTCATCTTGAGTAACTGAATTAAAAAAATATATAGAGGGGAATAAACATCAATTTCAAGAGGAGAAATCTAGCTATCTTTTTTGGTATCCAGTATATGTGACTCTTATGGAAATGATATTAATTCTTCCACTCTTCTTTGTTTCTGTATTCTTATATGGTTTTGCTCTGAAGAAAAAGAAAAGAATTCTTTCAATCTTATTTTCAAACCTTTCATTGATCACAGGGATATTTACTTTCTATATTCTTATAAAAGTTATATATTGGTTGATTCCAAAGAAGTTTTTAGCAAATCTTTTTGAATACCTTGCTTCGATGAAACTCTTAGCAATATGGAATTACCTTCTGGTAGTTTTTGGTATACTCCTTTTCGGATTTCTAATATTCTTTTCTCAGAGAGCTTTAGAAAAATGGAAGAAAATAAAAGACGAGCAGTCAAAGGAAAAAGAAGTTTTGAATAAAGAAAGAATCCAAAAAGAAAGATTTTGGGCAAAGGTTTGTATAGACTGTAACACAAAACTTCTTCCAGATGCTCATTTTTGTAGTAATTGTTGAGTAGATCAATACAGAGCTTGTAAGTCTTGTAAACATAGTGTTCCTAAAGCATATAAGTTTTGTGATAAGTGTGGGAAATAGACCACCCCCTACCCCCCCCTCCTTAACAGGGAGGGGGAAAGAAAAAACTCCTCCCCTTACTAAGGGGAGGTTGGGAGGGATCTTGGTAGTTTTTAAATATATATTTAGATGATAATATTAGCATTCGAAACATCTTGTGATGATACTTCTTTGGCGATTTTTGAGGATGATAGGCTTTTAGCTATGAATACGGCTAGTCAGATTAAGATTCATAATGAAACACGTTGAGTCGTTCCAGAGGTAGCTGCTCGTGAGCATGCAAATAATATTTTTGGGGTACTTGATACGGTTCTAGAGGAATCTGGATTGAAGTTAGAAGATATAGACTATATCTGAGTGACGAGTTGTCCAGGTCTTTTGACTTCTCTTTTAACGGGGGTTTCAGTTGCTTCCACTCTTTCAACGGTTTTGAAGAAGTCTATTATTCCTATTCATCATATCGAAGCGCATATTTTTTCGAATTTTTTAGAAAGGGAGGAAGAGGATATCACATTTCCTCTCGTTTGTCTCACTGTTTCTGGTGGACATAATGATTTATATTATATGGGGAATATGTGGAATCTTGAGAAGCTTTGAAGTTCTCAGGATGATGCTGGGTGAGAGGCTTTTGATAAAGTGGCAAAGATGATGGATCTTGAGTATCCTGGTGGGCCGATTATCTCGAAGTTGGCTTCTGAGTATGAAAAAGAGTGATGACAATGAAGTAAATTATTTCCAAGAGTTTGGTTGAAGAAAGATGAGTTTAACTTCTCATTTTCGTGATTAAAAAGTTCGGTGAAGAGAGAAGTTGATAAAAGAATTCTAGAGAAATGAAGATTGAGTTTAGAAGATAAAAAAGAGATTGCTTTTGAATTTGAAAATGCTGTCGTTGAGGTATTGGCATATAAACTTATAAACTCAGCGAAGCAAAAATGAGTTCAGACGGTATTGTTAGCGGGATGAGTGAGTGCTAACAATAGACTTAGGAGTGTTATATCTGAGCTTGCAGAAGAGGAGTGATTTGAGTTTTTATATCCAGCAAAGAATGTTTATTGTATGGATAATGCTGCGATGGTTGGAATCAATACGTATTATAAAGTGAAGTATGGTAGGTTTGAGGAGAAGGTTGGGGTAGTGGAGATATAAAAAATCATTGACAAAAACAAATAAATAAGTATATATTATAATAATATATACTTATTTATTTTATGATACGAAAGGATTTAAGTCTTCCTCCATTTTCTACGATACCTGAAAATAACCCTCATGCCGTTGGGGTACATTTTGCATCTTTGGACGATGTTCGAGGGTACGAAGAGTGAAATATAGAGGTGCTTTTGAAAATGTATTGAAAATGATACCATAGGTTTTCAGAAAATATTTTTAATAAGAAATTAAAAGAATCTCTCAGGGAAAAATATTCTATTAATGGAGATATATCAGTGTTGAATAGTGGGAATGCTTTGAGGTTATTTAGAGAGCATTTTAATGATAAGCTATTTTCAGTTATAGAGGAGAAAGATATATCTATAATATATAATACCTCTCATTTTAAAGAGGAAATAAAAAAATTTCTACAACATACTGGTATGGGGGTTTCTTCTCGTGCATCAGAAAGCTATATGATTGGTGAAAATAATAGAGTTTTTCCGAAGCAAGAAAAATATATAAAAAATGTTTTATGAGATATATATTGAGCACCAGCTGAAGATGTATTTCTAGCCTCCAATGGAATGAGTGCTATATATTCTATATTTAATAGTTTGAATCAAATTGATGAATGAGGGAATAGTAAATCTTGGTGTCAGTTTGGTTGGCTATATCTCGATACCGGTGAGATTCTCTCAAAATATTCAAAGAAATCAGTTTTCATTTCAGATATCAATAATTTCAAAGAATTAGAAGATAATTTTGCTTCTGGGAGTATTAAAACAGTTATCACGGAAGTTCCTACAAACCCTCTCATACAGGTTCCTGACTTAGAGAGACTCAGTAAACTTTGTAAGAAATATGGGGTTGTTTTGGTACTCGATACTTCATTGTGAACTTGAGTGAATTTAGATGTATTACCATATGCTGATGTCGTAGTCGAGAGCCTCACAAAATTTGCTTCTTGAAGTGGTGACCTTATGGCATGAGCTATTGTTTTGAATCAAAATTCTTCATTTTATAGTGTATTAAAGGATAGAGTAGGTTCAAATATTATATCTCCTGATGGATCTACTGTAAAGCGACTTTCGAGCCAGATAGGTGGATATAAAAATAGAATGAGAAAAATATCTCAGAATACTTTGAGGCTCGTTGAAAAATTAGAGAAATTAGAAGGAATTTCAAAAATACATTACCCGCATAGTAGTGATTCAAAAGAAAATTATACAAAAATAGAAAGATATCCATGAGCAGTTTGATGAGTAATCAGTATAGAATTTGAATGAAACTTTGAGAAGATATATAATAGTCTATTACTTCCGAAATGACCGAGTTTCTGAATGGAGAAAACCATGGCAATGCCATATGTTTATTTGGCTCATTATGATTTAATTCAAACGAAAGAGGGGAGAGATCATTTGAAAAAAAATGGTATTAATCAAGATTTATTGAGGCTTTCAGTTGGTTTGGAGGATCCTGATATTATTTATGAAATTATAAAAGAGGCTGTGAAAGGAGGTAGGTAATATTATTCTTTTAAACTTTTAAATAAGAGCTTAAAAAGTTTTTTTTGGAAATCTGCTATTTGTTTATTCTCTATTATAATAGATGATTCAGAGTTAAAATCTATATATGCAACTTTATTCGCATATATGCTCATAAAAACATCATCTTCAAATTCATCAATTTCTTCTGGAATTACTATTAACTCTCTTTCGAGTCTCGGTTTTTTTTGTTCGGCTCATTTAGCTGACATAATTACATATCTCTCAAGTTCTTTTTTATCTCTTTTTTCCCTATAATCTCTTGGGAGATATTCTTGATTGATTTTTTTTGTATCTGTTTCTGAAGTCACACGATAGAATATATCTCATTTATTTTGGGAATCAATAATATCATTAAATACGTGGGTTATCCCTTTTTTTCATTCATTATAAATAACTTTTGGTTTTTTATCTAAGTGTGAGTATTTATCTAATAGCTGATTGATGCTTCACTTATTCATCTCTTCCATTGTTTTATACGCTTCTTGAATTTTTGTTGGTGAGGCGGGAGAGTAGAATTTTCTTTTTCATTTCATAGAGACAAGTATAAATCATGTTTCTATTAAGAAAGGGAGCAGTCTATATATTTCAACTCTATGAATATTTATATCATTTTGTATATCACTAATACTACTGATTCCGTGTTCCAGGAGTGAAAGGTATATTCTTGCAGCTTTCTCTGGGAGTCATATTCACTTTAAAAGTGCTATATATTTTTTCATTTGTAACAAAAAGTTATAATATATTTATTGTTGATTTATACTTTAATATAGGTATTTATTAATTTTTATCAAATATTTATGTTACAATTTTATTTAAATTTAATATGTTTTACTGTATAGGTATTATAATGCGAGTACTTATTTTTTAATTATTTTGTTATGTTGGATGCAAAAGAGGCAGCTAGAAAAGTAGAGAATCCACCTATTGAGGTTTCAGAAGCTATAGAAAAAGAACTAAATAATATGGTATTGAAAGCTATTGATGAATGAAAGAACTTTGTTAAAGAAGTATTACAGGTTAAGAAAGGGATTGAGAGAAAAGTGGTACCGGCTTATTTAGAAAAAATGTGATATCAGAATGTGGGTGTGTCGAGTATAAAAGGGCACAATGAAAAAGTTTTTTATATTAAATTTAATTTTTAATTATAAAAAATGAAAAATAATAATATGAATACGTTAGTAAAAAAATATAAGAAACTTGAACAAAAGGTTCATGTGTCATTCGATGACGTTATGAACAAGGTAACACAGGAAGTAAGTGAACTTATAGAAGCTCATTTAGCCTGAGATATTTCTGAAATGTATAAGGAAGCTTGAGATGTCATAGTGAATATCTACTCTGTAGCTCATGAACTATGATTTGATATAAATTTGGACCCAAAGAATGAGGATAATAAGAATCCTATTGAGCTAAGCATTTTACTCTGAAAATGGAACTCAAAAGTACAATGATTGAGGTCAAGGTATAGTAGAGAGGATATACGTATATGAGAGGTTCAAGATATCACTGCTACACTTGTAAGAATGGTATTGAATTACTCTGATCCCCTCATGGATATTGAGCAAATAATTGAGAAAAATAGTGAGAAGTTTCGTTCTAGGGTAGATCAATATATCTCTCAGCTTGATGTAAAAGAGTATATAGTAGATTGTCCTAACTTCCCTAAGCCTGGAATAGATTTTAAAGATATATCTCCTATTTTAAAGTCTCCAGAAGCATTGAGATATATTTGTATGGAATTAGCAAATAAGTGTAGGGATTCTGATGTCATAGTATGACTTGATTCGAGAGGGTTTTTATTTGGAACTATGGTGGCAGAGTATTTAGGGAAACCATTTGTGATGGTTAGAAAAAAATGAAAGCTTCCTTGAAAAGTTTTCTCTCAAGATTATTGACTTGAGTATGGAAAGGATGTTGTTGAATTACAAGAATGAAGTATTAGAAAAGGAGAAAAGGTCTCTTTGATAGATGACTTGTTAGCTACTGGTTGAACTATAAAAGCAGGAATAGACTTAGTAGAAAAATCTTGATGAGAAGTAAACAATGTTTCTTTTGTAATATCTCTTGATGACTCTGGATTGTCTCGTTTGGATTCTAGGAAAGAATTAGATAAGTATAACTGAAATAGTATTGTGAGTTATGGTTGAATTTCATAATTGACTTAATTATAACATTAGTTAATATATATATTAACTAATGTATGAATATGAACATTCCAAAACTAAAAATATGAGTTATATGACAGTGAGGAGCTGTATGAGTGAAGCTTGGTGAATTATTAATGAAACATTCTGTATTGAAGGATTGTGTATCTGAGATTACTGGAGGTTTGAGTAAGTTGGAATGAGAAGAATGGAGAGAGGCAATAGTATGAATACTAGAAGATAATGATATAATTGTGTTGTGTGTACATGATGATATTGCAAAAGAGATAGTTAATGTGAGAAGGGAAGTAAATAGTCTCACAAAGATTATAGATTGTTCTACCACTCATAGAACCAATAAGGAGTGGGTATATGGTCTACCAGAATTAAAATGAAGGAAAGAACAAGTTGAAGAAGCTTGATTGGTAGCAAATCCATGATGTCACTCTACCGCTGTTATTTTATCGGTGAAGCCATTGGTAGGTACTGGTTTGATAGAATGACAATCTGTTATAGTGCAGAGCACTACTGGCTATTCATGAGGATGAAAAGCAATGATCAAAGAGTATTGAGAAGATTGCAGCCAGCCAGCATTTCAGTACTCTACTTGAATAGAGCATAAACATATTCCTGAAATGAAGAATCAAACAAGTTTGGAAGAAGTTATTTTTCAACCTGAAGTAGTGAATTACTTCAATGGTTTAAAAACAAATACTTTCTTGGACTTAACAGGTACATGAATGTGAAAATCAGAAGAAGAACTTATAGAAGTCTTTGAAGATTATTATAAATGAAAACAATTTATAAAGATTTGAAAGGTTCCTGAGGATGGGAAAATAAGAATTGATGAAAACAATGGCACGCAAAATACATCTTTATATATCAAAAAATATAGGGATAGATTACAAGTGATAGCGGTTATAGATAATATGACAAAGTGAGCTGCGGGGGCAGTGATTCAAAATCTCAATATTATGTTGTGACTGAATGAAGAGGAAGGATTATCGCATAAGGTAATATAATTCTTTCTTTTTTCGCTTTTTTATATATATTTACACAGACAAAATTTTAAAATATTAACTAGTTATGCCAATGAGTGCTTCAAATGAAACAGTAATAAGTTTTAAAGATGTGGATTTTTTCTATGACTTTAAAAAACCTATTCTTGAAGAGGTAAGTTTTAATGTGAGAAAGGGCGCGAAAATTACTCTTATGTGACAGAATGGTGGAGGAAAATCAACGATCTTCAAACTCATTAATGGGTGACTTGAAAAAAAAGGGTGAGTTATAAATTTAGGAAATAAACTTAGTGTTGCGACTGGATACCAAGTTGTTTTGCCAGAGGATAAAGAATTAAGTGTTCAGGAGTTTTTTAGAAAATATTTTCCTGACAAGGATGTATTTAATATAGATAAACAGATTGCTGAAATACTTGAAGTAGTAAACCTAAAAGCTCCACTTGATAAACAAGTTCAAGCTTTTTCATGATGACAACAAGCAAGACTACTACTCGCAGCAGCATTGATTCAAAATCCTGATATTTTGTTATTGGATGAACCAACAAATAATCTTGATAGCGAAGGTATTTGGCATCTGACCACGTTTTTACAGAATTATAAAAAGACTGTAGTAGTGATATCACATGATGCAGAATTTCTTAATAGTTTTACTGATTGAGTATTGTATCTTGATGTTCATACCAAAAAAGTTGAACAATTTGTATGAGATTATCATGATGTAGTGGAGCAGATTAAGAGGAATAAAGAAAAAGAAAATATGGCAAATGCTCGTTTGGCAAAAGAAGCTCAAGCAAAGAAAGAACAGGCAGAAAAATTTGCTCATAAATGAGGAAAGCTGAGGTTGGTAGCAAAGAAAATGAGAGAAGCAGCAGCAGACATGGAAGATGATATGGTAGATGTAAGAAGGGAAGATAGAACGATAAGAGATTTTGTTATTCCAATGCAAGAAGATATAGGTTGAGTACTATTAGATATTTCGTCTGTTCATATAATAAAAAATGATGAAGTTACAGAAAAAAGTATTGAAACCGAGCTGAGGAAGGACGATCATATACTTCTATCATGACCAAATGGTATTTGAAAATCGACTTTACTTGAAAAGATAGTAAATGGAAATGAAACTTGATGTAGTGTAGCAGAGGGAGTAAAGATTTGATACTATAGACAGGATTTCTCTAACCTTGATTTTGATCAGGTAGTTTATGATTGTTTGAAAGAGGCAAGTGAGGAGGAAATAGGAGAACAAGTTTTGAGGGCGACTGCCGCTGGATTCCTTATCACTTGAGAGATAATGAAAACGAGAATTTGAGATCTCTCAGAGGGACAAAAGGGACTCGTTGCTTTTTGTAGGCTAGTCTTTATGAAACCTGGTATCTTGATACTTGATGAACCTACGAATCATATAAACTTTAGACATATTCCGGTAATAGCACAAGCCCTTGATAAGTTCGAGGGATGAATGATACTGGTTTCTCATGTACAAGAATTTGTTTGGCAGGTAAGGATAGATCAGTATTTGGATTTAGAATAAAAAGTATAAAAAAACGACTCAATCTGAGTCGCTTTTTTATACTTTTAATTTTTCTCATTACTTCTCCAATTGTTCTTTTTCCAATCTAAAAACAGCTCTTCTATATCTTTTACTTGAGAAGCATTTAATTTGGGATAATATGATGTTTTATATGTGTTAGTGAATTCCCCAACTTTTAATAAAAATCCAGTATACTCACTGAGAGTCTGATCTGTCATTTCACTTTTATTTTTACTTAAGTTATAAATAACTCAAGGTATAGTATTCTTCTTCAAGGTTTTCATTACTTCCAGACGGTGGTGTCATCATCATAATATCATATCATTATTTGGGAGAAGAAGAACTGTGATATGTTGTTTTTTGTCATATCATTCTTTTTCAATTTTTCTTCTCAGAGCACTTAAGTCAACTTTTGGACGTGGTACTGGATGTATCGGTTGAATTATATTCACTGGTATATCAACTACCTTACCATAGAGTTGTTGTTCTGTAATAAAATTAATAAATCAATGAGCAGTTTGAGAAATAGATTTACTTCAAGGTATATTATTTACCTTCTTCGGTTCTTGAGGTCTTATTATATGGCTTACTTGATTTTGTATTCTGGTACTAGTGCGTTTTTTTTCTCTATCATACATTATGTTTTTTTTCTCCATTTTTCAATCTACTACTTTATTTTCTGCATAGATCATTTTCTTTTTTCCATTTTTCATATTTTTTATTTCATTATTAAGTCCATCTATAATTTTTTTTGCTCAAGGCTTATCTCATAGTCTGGCTAAGATACTTGCCTTTTTTTGTCATTCAGAAACATTTTTTGCTAGTTTTTTTCTTACTTCAGAAAAACCTTGTTTTCCTCTCAATGTAATCGGCAATAATGCCCATACAAGGTTATTTATTATTGCATCTCAAAGCTCTATATCCATATCCATTTGATAAGCCCATCACCTAGTCATATCTGTAGATACTCATATAGCTACATCACCAGTCGCTTCAGCTCACATAGCCATAGCTCATTTTCAAGATAGTAATTTACTTCATCATTGTATATGCCTTGCATACTTAAATAATGCTCATCATGCTCAAAACATAGTAGTATTAATTGCGAGCTCCGTTCATCATTTCTTCCAGTCCTCTCAAAAATAATTATCTCAATGATTGAGCATCATTCAAAGAGTAGAAGTAATTCATCAGGCTACTGCTCAAACAGTTCCTAGAGTAATGGTTCAAGCTCAAGGAATAATACTTCACGCTAAAGCCCCTGCTCAAAATCAAGTTCCTATTCCGACTCAAATAGCTGCAAAATCCCATCCCATAAGATCAAATTCATTAACATTGGAATTTTTTAGATTTCCCCAGCCCACTCAGTTTACATCTAAGAGTAAATCAAGAGCATCTTTTTGAACTTGAGAAAGCTTATCTCTTTTGCTTTCATTGATCAACTCTAAGTATTTTTCTAGATTTTTTTCATATAATTCTATTAATTTTTCTCAATTTTTTTCTGTAGCATCTTTTACTACCTTACTACTAAAAATATTACTCTCACTTTCTCAAGCATTAATTCTAGTTATTATGTATGTTCCTATTCATGTTCATTTAAAACTACTGATTATGTCTCACATCTCAGGAGCTTTTGGAACCGGACCAACTCAGCCTATATTTCATAATATATCGAAAGCAAGTGCATTTGATAATTGGTAATTCGTAAAATTACTATTTTCAATACTTCATTCATTAGCATAGTATTTTGCTAGATATAATTTTATATTATTGATTTTATTTTGTATTTCAGGAGAAGTGTTTCTTTGAGATTCAACATTTTTTATGAGAAGAATAAGAGCATTATAGTTTGTATCTAATAAATCCTTGTTGCTCATTTTTTCAGAGGATGTTTGAATATCAAAGAGAGTATCAATTTTTCTTACAGTATCGTTGAAAGAATGAAAGAGAGAGTTTAAGTTTTTATATAAATTTTGTTCTGAATTACAATTTATATTTTCCTTAGTAGAGAGATATTTTATAGTCAATAATACTTTATTTAGTTCTACTTTTATTTCTCCAGTGATTTTTTTTTGCAATTCTTTTTTCAAACATATTTGTTCTTTTTCTTGTTTAACGAGAAGGTTCTTTGCTGAGAAAATGGATTCAAAATTATTTTTATTTTGTCAAATAAAGGTATCAAATTTATTTTGAATTTTTTGAAGGGGAAGGTAAGATTTTTTTTTATCGATACAAAAATCTATGCCATCGATTTTTGTTTGCATATTAAAGTAAATTTAGGAGGAATAATTTATTTCATTATGGGTTTTATTATCGCAGTAGTGTATATAGTATAATATAATGTTAGAGAAATTTCAAATAATATTCTTATATTCTATAGTTTTTTAAACTTAATGAATGAATTACTTTTTTCTAAATATATAAGAGGGGGGGGAGAGAAACTTCTATTTGATAATAAAAGTATAAAAGAATTATTTTATACCTTCAATTTCTCTTTAATTTTTAGATTATCTTTTAGAAAAATATTTCAGTGTTCTAAGAGAATATTTTTTATAAGTTTATCACCAAACTCAAGTCTATGGAAGAAATCTTCGGTACTAATAACCGCAAACTTTATTTTTCTTCCGTAAAAAGTAGAAGCAAGAAAGTCACTGAGGCTTTCTTTGTCTATTTCTCATATCATAAATATATCAAGTATATTTTTCCCATTTTCAGTAAGTTTTGTTCTGATAGCTTCATTTATTATAATGAGTTCGAGGTCATTTTTTGTCTTAAAGTAATCTTTAATTTTTCAGAGGGGATTATACGTTTTTAGAAATATGTTGATGAATTCATCTAATAATTCAAACTTTGGATTTACAAAAAAAATTTTTTTCTTGAGTTCTTCTCTAAATTTTAGGACTCATAAAACAGTAAGGTTATCCAACTCTCTTTTTACAGAATTTATTTGTTCATCTAAATCTCTTGAGAGTCATCTCATATGAAATCATTCATTATTTCATGATTCGTATTCAAGAAAAAACTTCTCTAATAGCTTTGTTCTACAATTTGATCAGAATATTTTAGATATATCGAGTTCTTTCATGTATGGTTAATTTTTTATTCTAAGGTATGGATTTGAATCTATTGTTTCAGGAAAGATAATTCCTGGGAGGAAGTGGTAATGAAGATGTTCAGCACTTCTTCATCAAATCCCTTCTCTTATAAATGAAAAATATTCTTCTCATTTATAAAATGTTTTTATGAGGAGCTCTACTTCCTTTATGTCACCTAGTTCAGCTTTTGTTAATTCATAGGTAAATTTTTTATGTTTTTTAGGACAACTCAAAAGATGTTTTGTATTTCAAAAATAAGGATATTTATTATACCTTACCGTCCAATATTTCGTTTCAAAAATAAGAAAATCTTTTTCATCTCAGTCAATTTTACAAAAAGGGCAATTTTCTTTTCCTATGAACTTTCATTTTTTTATGTACTCTTCTCGATCTCTAAACTTCATTCCCATGTATAAATTATTTAAACGCTGATCTTAATGTATCTAAACAGAGGAAAAAATCAAGTATTTTATTGATTTTATATTATATTTATGTATATTCATTATGAGATTATATATGAAAAGAGGAGTTTTTTGACATTTAATATATATTATATATAGTTACAACAGTATAGTAAGAAATATTTACATCTAAAAAATAAAAAAAATGAATAACATAAATGAGCTAAAAAATATTAAAAATGAATTAGAAGATAGAGGGTTATTTTATCAGGTATCTAATCAAGCAGTATTTGACATAATAGACAATGGGAAATGAACTTTTTATTGTGGATTTGATCCTACTGCCTCATCTTTGCATTTGTGAAACTTTATTGGCTTTATGGTTGCTGTTCATCTTATGAGAAGAGGAAATAAGTATATAGCTCTTACTGGGTGAGCTACTGGGATGATTGGAGATCCAAGTGGAAAAGACTCAGAAAGAAATTTCCTATCTTCTGAAGATTTAAAAAATAATGAACAAGCCATAGAAAAACAGACTTCTGCTATTTTGACGAATCTAGAGAGTTTTACTGGAGAAAAGTTTCAGTTTGATTTTGTAAATAATAGAGACTTTTATGAGGGTTTTGGATATCTAGATTTTCTCAGAGATGTTTGAAAGTATATTACGGTGAATGTGATGATGTCTAAGGATAATGTAAAAAAGAGAATAGAAGACCCAAGTCAATCAATATCATATACAGAGTTTTCATATATGCTTTTACAGTGATACGATTTTTGTAAACTTCATACTAATGAGTGAGTAAATTTTCAGATTTGATGATCAGACCAGTGGGGAAACCTCGTTACAGGAACAGAGCTTATAAGAAAAAAATATGATGATGAAACATATGCGCTTACTTGGCCTCTTATTACAGATTCAAATGGAAAAAAATTTGGAAAATCAGAATGAAATGCATTATTTTTAGATAAAGAACTTACTTCTCCATATAAAATATATCAGTATTTTATGAATAGCGCAGATGATGATATTGAGAAATTCTTGAAGATGCTTACTCTCATTGATGTTCAAGAAATTGATATCATTATCAAAGATCATATGAAGAATCCAGGGGAGAGAAAATGACAAAAATTATTGGCATTTCATGTCGTTGAGATTATTCATTGAGGGAAGGATGCTCAAGTTGCCCAAAAGATATCAGAACTCTTATTTTGAAAGGGTGATAAAATAGAAATTCTACAAAATTTGAACAAAGATGAAATAGAAAGTTTCTTTCTTGAATTATGAGGATTTATTTATGGATGAGAAAAACTTTTTGAAACCATTGTAAAATCAGGTTTAGCAAAATCAAATTGAGAGGCAAGACAAGCAGTTCAGTCGTGAGCAATTCACATAGGGGAGGAGAAGATAGAAGATTTTCAATATGATATTTCAGATAAATTTTTGAGCAATGGGGTTTTGTTAGTGAGAAAATGAAAAAAGAATTTTAGAATTATCAAAAAATAGAAATATTTTTGTCAAACGAAAATAGAAGTTTTCTTTTGTTATTATAACTGGAGTTCTTAATATATATCTATATGTATTTCATTATTAAAAATAATATGAATAAAATAAGATATATTTTAATAAACTTCTTTATTTCAGTTTGAGTTCTATTTTCAGTATTTATAGCATATGCAGCTTGGAATGACACAGCAACAACTGGCTCTTCTTTAACGGCGTCAATATGGAATGATATGGCTACAGCTGTTTGAAATATTGAAATAACAGCTAATAATAATAGTACGGCTTTGAACAATCATTTATGATTTCAAGAGAATAAACAAATTTTCACGAGTTGAGGAACATTTACTGTGCCTGCTGGAATAACAAAAGTATTTATAAGAGTACAGGCATGATGAGGTGGAGGGAAGTCTTGAAGTGCTACTCCGAATAATGGATGATGATGATGAGCATGAGGGTATTGTGAAGAACTTGTTACCTGACTGACTCCTTGAGCTACCGTTTCCGTTACTGTTTGAGCATGAGGTGTTTGAGGTACGAGTCCAACGGCATGAGGAGTATCATTTTTTGGTTCTCACTGTTCTGCAGGTTGATGAGCTCAATGAGTTACATGGAGAGGAGGTCATGGGTGAATATGAAGTAATGGTGATTTCAACTTAAGGTGATGAAACTGAGAACATCCTATGGTAGTTGGAACGTATTGAGATGGTTGATGATCATGATGAAATAGTGTATTTTTTGGGAATGGAGCTGGTGGTCAATGGAGTTCAGCAACTACACCAGCAATAGCAAATAGCGGTGCTTGATGATGAGGGTGAACTTCAGGATGATCAGGAGCAACATGAAGTAATGGTTGATCTGGTGTTGTGATTGTATATTGGTAAAAGACTAAATAAAAAGAATCTATATGTATTATACATATAGATTCTTTTTATTTAGTCTAAAAATTATATTATCTTGAAATATTTTCTTCAATTCTTTTCATAATTTCTTTATTAATTTTATTTTCATCGTTATTGATCATCTCAATAAGGTTATCGAGAGTAAGTACTATTACTTCAACTTCAGATAAGGTAGTGATAGTAGCTGTTCTATCTTCTTCGTTGAGAAGAGCAATTTCTCAAAAGATATCACCTGCCGAGAGTTCTGCTACTTTTTGTCATCTTATATTAATTTCTACTTGTCCAGATTTAATTATATATCATTCTCAATTTGATTTTTCTCATTCCATCATAATGATTTCACCACTTCAAAATGGTCTATCCTCACAGTTTAAAATGATATTATCTACTACATCTCTTTCTATTCATTGGAATATTTTTAGTGAGTATACTGTTTCTGTCATTTTATATCTATTATATAATAAAGTTACCTCTTAGATTGTATCATTTTTGTTTACGAAATGCAAAAAACACGTCCTATACAAAAAATAATTGTTTTTTTGAGTTTTTTCTTTATATTTATATGGATTGGAATTTAGTATTTAATTATCTACAAATGGTAAGGAAAAGAGCAGGAAGTTTTTGAAAATACCTGAAAGATTATATTGTTCCTATTATTTGATTAGGCCTTATTGTTCTTCTCATTTATAGTGTTTTTAGCGGATCTTCTACCAATGAAACTGCAAATAGTATAAAATACGAAAATCAGATTGGTTTGGATGTTACTTTAGATAATGACCTTACAGATGGTTATATCGTCTATCCAGGAGAAAATAAAAAGAAAATAGAAGGTGCTATTTCTCTTTATAAATGAGAAAGAATTTTAGTAAAAGAGGGAAGTGTCTCTCTTGATTTTCCTTCAGTATGAAACTTTAGACTTGATAAAAATGGTGACGTAAAATATGATGAAAATGGAGACTTGTCATTAAAATCTTCTGATTTTTGGGCAAATACCGAATCTAAGTTAACTATAAATATGGAATATGCGAAAGTTTTTGTCTGAGAAAATTCTCATGTATCTCTTTCTCAAAATGAAGTAGAAAGTACTATCTATCTTCTTTCAGGTACTGCGGAAGTAAGAAATCTATCTTGAATTTCTTCAGTTCTCTGAGCGGGACAGAAAGTAGCAGTTTCGAGATTGAACGCCTCAAATGACAATTTTGACCTCTCTCTTCAGAAAGAAGACTTAGATGATTTCTTCCAGTCAAGTGATTGGTTTATAAAAAATAATGGAAGTTCATTTCTTGCTGTGAACAGTGAAGAACAGAATGCATCAGGTTCTACTGAATCAGGCACTCCTCTATTAGATGGGGTAATATCTTTTAATGATTTAGTGGATGAATCTTATGTATCATCAGATAGTATAAATATTTCTGGTACCTATGTAACTGAAAATAATGTATCGATTATTAGTTTAAACTGAGTCGAAGCAACTCTTGATGAGGTAGAAGGAACGTTTGATTTTGAATGAGTTGATACCGGCTCGAGGGAAAATGATTTAGTGTTCAAAGTATATGATGACAGTAATGATCTATTATCTAAGTTTATCTATGTAGTCTATCATCAATGATGAGAAGCTGATGATGTTTCAACTGGAGGATTTAATGTAAAACATTATGATGTTGATGGAAGTAAATTTACCTTTACTGCTCCGACCACAAAGGATACTTTCTCTACTTCTGCTACCTTTGTTACTATAAAAGGAGCCGTTTTAGAAAAATGAGTAACGAAAGTTTCAGTGAATGGTTATGATCTCAAATCGTTTAATGGAAGTACTTGGAGGTACCATGCAGATGTAAGATATAATAACCTTAAAACAGGAACGAATATATATGAGGTAAAATATTTTGATTCTACCGGAAAGGTAATATATATCAATAATTTCAAAATTGTTAAGAAGCTAGCAGGATCTTCGATAGTTCCTACTACTGAGACGTATTCAGATGAAACTTCAGTTCAATAAAAAAATATCCCGATATATCGGGATATTTTTTTAACAACTACATCAGCTTCCACATCACTCTGGAGCACATCAACCTCATTCACCTCATCCTCCACCAATAATACTTACAAACATTGATCTGAGCTCATTATCCTCTGGGACGATTCCTTCGAATATAGTATCTTTGAAATCTATAGATTCTTCAACTACTATAAGTGCGGGTTCTTTCTCAATTTTGAGTTCTTCTTTGAGTTTTATATCATCTGTTGTTTCTACTTTTATAAAATCTGTAAGACCCAGTTCTTCTAGGATATTCTTTACTTTTCATAGTAGCTTTTGAGTATCATCTCATTTTCAAAAAATCTTTACTTCCATCTTTAATATATTTAACGAATAAAAAAAGTATTCTGATTATATATCAAAATACTTTTTTTAAAACTTTATTATTATTTTTCTTCTTCCTTCGCTTCTTCTTCAGCTGGGATTTCAGATTCTGGTGCTTCAGCTGGAATTTCTTCTGCTTTTGCTGGCTTATGAGCAGCTACTACCATATCATCAAGGTTATTGAGTATTTCATATTTAGTTGCATCAATACCAAGGTCAGAAATTCTTATAGAATCTCATTCTTTTTCTAATTTTGATAGGTCAACTTCAAAGTTATCTACTAGGTCAGTAGGGAGACATTTTATTTGTAACTCTTTTAAATGTTCATCTACTATATTTCCTTCTCTTACTGCTGGTGATTCTCATACAAAAATAAGAGTAATATTTGTTTGAACTTTTTCACCTTTTGTAATTGCATAAAAATCTATATGAGAGTATTCTCAAGTGATAGGTTGTTTTTGTATTGCATGAACGAGTACTTCAATGTCTTTTTTTCAAACAACAAGATTGATTATATGACTCTCTCCAGCCTTTCTAAAGAGTTTCAAGAATGCAGAATATTCTATTTTCAATGAAATAGGCTCTGTGTTTCTTCCATATACAACTGCAGGGAGTTGTTTTTCTGTTCTCAGTTCTTTTGCTTTTTCGGTTTCAGTTCTTACTTCAGCATTTAATGTGAATTTTTCCATAATGTTCTACTTATATTAAAATAATTACTGCGAGGATTTTATACAAAAAAATCTATTTTGCAAAAGTTTTTTGTATTTTTTCATTATTATGTTCTAAAGGTATTTGTTCTTTTTTTTCTTTTTTAGTTATTTCGCTGATAGTTTATCTTAATATTACCTTATCATCACTAATTTCAAAGCTTACTTTATATACTCATTCTTGGTTGAGAACGTACATTTCTCAGTCATAGTTTACAAAAAAATCTTTGATAACTGATGTACTTCATTCTATTTGTCATATATAAGTGAGGCTTTTTGTATTTCTATAGTCTTTAGAATTTGGTTTTAATATCCATATTTTATTATTGAGGAGCATGTAGAGATAGTTGAGGTCTCATCTAGATTTTAGAGTTACTCTATCTTCTATTTGATTATAACTTTCAGGAAGTTTATTGATTACTACTGTTTCTAATCTATATTTAGGACTTGAATAAAACTTAACGATTGAGAGGTCTTTTTTTAATATGTAAAAACTTCCATCAATTCCTATAGAAAGTATTTCTCATATCTGAGCAAGGTCATCTTTTTTTAAATATCCTTTTGCTGCATTAAACTTTGTTCCGTTTTTAGAGTGTTTAAATATTTGGGAGTTTTCCTTTCATACGAGATATATATTTTGTCAAAATGATTTGATTTCTTTTGCTTTTTCCCATGCTTTCTGTCCTATCACATCGGTATAACTAAAGTGTCAGTTTTGTGTGAATCTTACTACTTTTGAAAAATTTGTAAGGAGCATTATGTCATTTCAGAGTGGGGTAGCATCTACGAATACTTCTGTATTTTCCAAAGAATTAAATACATAATTTTTTGGAGTAGTATTTGGAAGTATTGGTCATAGGATTCACTTTTCATTTATAATAAAAGGCTTTTTATTATTTTTTATTATTTTTACAGCACTTTCGAGATTTCCTTGGAAGAGAGCATTGTCTATACTTTGATCAAAAGTTTCTATTTTGTTAAATTGTTTTTTGAGAATATTGATATCATCATTTATTTTTTCTATATCATTTAAGAATATTTTTTTCTCACGTATTTGATCAATGAGCTCCTCAGCATTTTTTATGTTTAATTCAAAATTACTTTGATTTGCTATATTTTCAGAGGCTATTCTTATATAGCTTTTTGCTTCTATTAGTTCTGTCTTTGCTATTTCTTTTGTATTATTATTTGTACTTACCGATACGAGAGTGGAGAGTACTTGGTAGATCAGCACCAGCGAAATGATGATTCAAGCCATGAAGACTATATTTTTTATATTTTTGGGACTACTTTTTATTTTCTTTGAAATTTTAGAACATTGTTTCCCTAGTTTTTTTCCAAGCTTTGTTTCTTTTATAGTTTTATATTGTTCTATAATGTTGGAATATATGGGTTGAGATTCTTCAACTTGTTCGATATGAGATATATATTTCAATGATGTGAAGAGTATGTTATGTTCTAGTATTTCCTCAAGGAGAATACTTTTAATATTGGAGTTAAATGTTTCAATATTTTTGTTTTCATCTCATCAGTCCACAATATCTGAACTCGATAAATAATCGAGTACTCTTTTAGTTGACATGAGTATTATTTCATCATTTCTCAGGTCTCAAGAAGATATAAAACTAAAGTCTTTTTTATTTTCTTGTTTGGTAGTGAGTTCTATAAGTTCATCATCATTTTTTAGTAAACAACAAGAGGCTTCTCATACGTTTGAAAACATAAAAGTATTATTTGCCAGAATTCCAATAATAATATCTACTTCTATTTCATCGTTTCCATCAAGTTGCCAGGTTTTTATAAATGAGTTTATGTTTTCAAGTGCAATAGAGAATTCTTTATATGTATTGCTTATTCATACTTTGTCTATGATTGCATCAAGTATATTATTAAGAGCTACTTCGATAAAGCTTTCGTTATTTCCACTCATTAATATAAAACAATCGAGGTCTTTATCGAGTGAGATGTCTTTTCTTTTTATGGTATTTGATTTTTGTAAATCAATTTTTTCTGAATTTATTTCAAACATAGCAATTTATTAGTTATCTGTAATTAACAAGAATTATATAAAAAAACCTTGAAAATCAAAATGGAAAAAGAGGATTTTTTTGTATCTTTTTTTAAAATAATAAACCCATCCCCAGCCCTTCCCTTTAAAAAAGGAAGGGAGTTTATTTTGTTCATTTTATACTTTAAGATATAAAAGATTTTTTAAGTTATATTCTTCCCTTCGTAGGAAGGGAAGTACCCCGGTAGGGGGGATGGGTTATAAATGTTTGAATTATTATTTTTATTCATATAATTAGATAAAATTTTATTTTATAGTTTCTTGAATTTGTTAAAGATTACATGAGGAAAGAGTTTAAGTTGAGAGGTGAGAGTGAGTGGTTCAAAGAATGCTACGCTTCCTATTTTTGGTGCAGCACTATTGTTAAGAGGAAAAGTAAGGTTAAAAGGAGTTCCCAAAATCGGTGATGTTATGACTCTTTTAGAAATACTGGGGGATATTTGAGTGGTATATGAATTTGTTTCTACTGAAGATGGAACGAATGACCTTCTTTTTGACTCTACGGATCTTCATTTGGCTTCTCTCGATTATGAAAAGATAAAAAAAATTCGTTCTTCTATATTTCTTCTTTCTCCTCTCCTTCATTTCTTTGGAAGTATTACTATGCCTTTCCCAGGAGGATGTAGTATTTGAAAGAGACCTATTGATGCACATTTAAATGGACTAGAAGCGATTGGATATAAAAATATAGTAGATGATGAGAATATTTCTTTAGAGTGAAAGCTAGAATCTTGAGATAAGATTTTGAATGCTTGATTTTGAGTTGGATCTACGGAGAATTTACTTATTGCAAATGTTTTGAGAAAAGGGCAGACTACCATTAATTGTGTTGCTACAGAACCTCATGTTATGAGCTTAGTTGCTTTTCTAAGGAAAGGATGAGCGAATATTAAGATTCGCTATAATCATACTATTGTAATTGAAGGAGTGGATTCTCTAAAATGAGATTTTGAGTTTGATATCATCGGGGATTATATAGAGTCTGGAACGTATATAATTATTGGAGCTCTTATCTCAAAAGATTTTCTTACGATAAAAAATGCAAGGATAGAGGATCTTTATATGTTTTTAGAAAAGTTAAAAGAAGCATGAGTGAGAATAGAAGATATGTGAAACGATACTTTAAGGGTATATAGAGCTCAAAAAATAAACTCAGTTTCGATTCAAACCAATATATTCCCAGGATTTCCAACAGATCTTCAATCCCCATTTTCTGTACTTATGACTCAAGCTCAAGGAGAGAATAAAATTCATGAGGTATTGTTCGAATGAAGATTGAATTTTTTAGTAGAATTAGAAAAAATGAAGGCAAAAATTGCTATTCTGAATCCACATGAAGCTCTTATCTTTGGAAAGACAAATCTTAAATGATGAGTTACAGTAGCGAGTTGGGATTTACGTGCTGGTGCAGCTATGATCATTGCTAGTTTGATAGCTGAGGGAGAGACGAGTATCACAAATGTAGAATATATATACAGGTGATATGAAGATTTTGTTATGAAACTAAGAAAATTGGGTGCTGTTATTGAAGAAATTTAATTTTTAATTTTTATATTATGAGGCTTATTCCGATATCATTGATAATTTTTTGAATTATAATTATTACTGCTCCTGAGATACTTGCGTATTTACTTGGTGGTTTTTTTGTATTTTTGGGTATAAATGGACTTATTCTTTGAGGTTTATTTTCAAAGGCAAAGAAAGGTGGAGATGATAATTATGTAAAATTTGGGAAGTATAAGATTTATAGATAATAGTAATCCATCCCCCGCCCCCTTATACCCTCAATGGGCATCTATAGACCTAGCATACGAAAGGAAGGGGAGAAAGAGAAGGTTCGTAGTATGGCTTCCTTTCGTATGAAAGGAAGCTGTCCGGAGGACTGATGGATTATAAGATAATAACACTTTTTATGATAGAAACTATTTTTATTTACATCGTATTAGCTCTCATTTCATTTTTTCCGATTGTGATTTGGGCTTATATTTTTTCTTATATAGATGATAATCCTTTGAATAAGAGGAGGTTTTTGGTTGGTATCGTTTGATGAGCTTTGTCTGTAGTTCCTATTCTCTATATGGATAGGATTTTGGAAGTACTTGATTTTAAGTATATCAATATCTTTTATTTTATTTCTCAGGTGTCTAGCTTTTTTTCGAGTTTGCAGTTGAGTTTTTCACTCTCACTTTTTTTACTTTTACTCGTATTGTTTTCTTTCGTTTTGTGAGGTTTTATAAATAGATTCAAAGAGATTCTGAAGATATATATAAAGAATATTATTGTATTTCTAGTGTTTATATTCTTTATGTGATTTTTTGTCTATATTTCTAATTTTCTTTTTCAAAATATAGATTTTCCTTTATGAAGCGATATTAGGTTCTGAGATATAGTATTTAACTCGTTTAGATTGATAGTGTTTTACTATCTTCTCGTTGCTTTTATAGAGGAGTCTTCGAAACATTTCAATTTTTTACAATCAAGTGTTTTGTATATTGATTCCATTAAAAGCTGAGTGTTGTATGCTATCTTTGTAGCACTATGATTTAGTTTGGTAGAGAATATGTTATATCTTTATAACTACTATATTCAGTACTCTATGACTTCAGAGTTACTAAAGATTTATTTTTTCAGATCTGCTTTTTCAGTGATTGTTCATGTACTTTCGAGTAGTGTGGTAGCATATTATTTTTCTCGCGCGTTGATACTCTATAGAGAAAAGGATTTGAGTCTTCCATACTTAAAGATGTTTTTATTTGGTTTAGTTGTCTCTATTCTTCTTCATCTTATTTTTGATGTTGCTCTTACTCTTGGGTTCACTTTTGTAATTTTCATATATTTTATTGGAGGGTATCTGTATGTAAGTAGTATTTTTTATAGGGAATAGAAGGCAGAGTATTTTGATTAAATCATATTAATAGGCTATACTTTTTGTATAGCTTATTTTTTGAGTATTTTTTATGAAAGAAATATATTTTAATACTATGAGGAAAAGGTTTCCTTGACTTGAAGATTGAGATGTTGATTTTCTCAACAAGTTTTTTAATCGTACGGAAATATCTAATATACTAAATGAAGTTGAAATTTCAAGAAAGAAGAACTTGAAACACATAGTTATTTTTAGTCTTATTTTTATTTTATTAGCTTTTTACTATTTTTCATATTTTGTATGATTGTGATATACATTGAAGACATTGATTATTTTAGTAGTTTTAACCCCTTTTATTATATTTTTATGTGTACTAATTTTATGAGTGGCCGCTAAATGATGAGGGAGTGTAAAGAGCTTTATTCTACTAAAATTCTTGAAAGCTATTGATCAGAATATTGAATACTCTGATAACGGTGATTATTTTAAAGATTCTATAAATGATATCAAAAAGGCATGACTATTAAAAAATTATAGCTCTATAGATTTTCAGGGGACGAGTATAAAACAGATATTTTGAGGTATAGTATGAAATGAAAGGAATAGAGAAGTTACATGATGTGAGTTAAAAACGTCTAGAAGAAGACATAAGGGTGGAAGAGTTACTACGAATCACTCTTATTTGCTGAAAGTTAAATTTCTAGGAGCAGAATCTGTTTTGAAAACTTCAGTTTCATTATTAGCAGATATATCAGATCATCTTATTTCAAAGATATGGAGGATTTTATCAATTGAAGCTATGATATTGTGAGCTGCATCATTTTTGATTGTTTGGTCTTGAAAACCAATAGAGGTTTTAGCATCGATTTATAATAATTTGTGAATATTTATAGCAGCTTGTCTGATATTGTTTCTTGTAATTTGGTTCTTGTACTCATATATAAGATCTAAGAACAGAGTAAAAATTTTGAGTGGAGATTTTGAAAAAAGATTTGATGTGTTTAGTGAGGATAAATGAGAGTCAAGAAGACTTCTTACTTCTGAGCGTATAGATAGGCTTATGGAATTTATAAATAAACTTAACAAACGAGAAACATATCAATTTCACTTTGAAGATGATTATTTTTATTTACAGTATAACCTTTTAAAGAAAGGCTCTTTTATGTATGACAGTAACTATATGGAATTTTTAAGATGGAGCAGTATTCCAAAAAACTTAGAAAATTATGTAGAGTTTTATTTATTAATAAAAAATATAGCTTCTTTATCTCAAGGTTTACAGGCTTTTTATTATAAGGAAGATTTACTAGATAGTTTTGAAAGATAATTTCTAAAAAATACAATTTTGCAATTAGGCTATTTTTTTTATAATGATTCTATACTTTAATCTTTTATATAAAATTATTATGCAAACGAGTTATATTATTATTTGAGTAGTAGTAGTTTTCGTGCTTTTCTTAATAGGGAAATATAATGGGCTGGTCCGTTTTAGAAATACAAGGGATCAATCATTTGCTGATATAGATGTTCAATTGAAACAAAGGTTTAATCTTATACCAAATTTAGTGAGTACGGTTGAATGATATGCAACTCATGAGAGAGAAACTCTCGAAGAAGTAACGAGGGCTAGAACTAGCTTTCTATGAGCTGGAAATGATGTGAACGGAAAAATTGCAGCTGATAATATGTTGGCTGGAGCACTAAAGTCTATTTTTGCAGTGGCAGAAAGCTACCCAGATTTGAAAGCAAATGAGAATTTTATTGAACTACAAAAGGAACTTTCTGATATAGAAAATAAGATTGCAGCATCTAGAAGATTTTTTAATAGTACAACTCAAGAGTATAATACTTATGTTCAAGTATTTCCAAACAATGTTCTTGCTTGATTTTTTGGATTTAAGGAAGCTGATATGTATGAAATAGAGAATGAAAAAGAAAGAGAGAATATAAAAGTAAAATTTTAAGTATTACAATATGGCAATATTAGGACTTCAAACTGCAAAAAGGCATAATAATTTGAGAATTATATATCTCACTTTATTGATGCCTTTTATTGTATTTCTTTGTATATTGATCTACTTCCTTATTGTCGAAGCAGAGACTACTTTTCAAGGGATATTCACGCTCTCTTATATGACAGTGATATATTCTCTCCCAGTTATTTGACTCTGGTTATTTATTGCAGTGTATTTTCAAAAACAGATTATTTTTAAGTATACTGGAAGCAGTGAACTAGAGAGAAAAGATAACCCAGAACTCTATAATATTGTTGAGAACCTGTGTATTAGCAGAGGTCTACCGATGCCAAGAATATGAATCATTAATGATGGGAGTATGAATGCTTTCGCTACTGGCTGGAGCCCTAAAAGTTCTTATGTAGTATTTTCAAAATGATTAATAGAAAAATTAGATAAGAATGAGATCGAAGCAGTAGCATGACATGAATTAACCCATATCATTAATGGGGACGTGAGAACTATGGTTATTGCTAATGTATTTATAGGAATTATATGAACGGTTTGATATGTTCTTATGCGTACTGGCTGATGAAGGAGTTCAAGTTCAAAATGAAAAAATCCACTTCCACTTTTAGGTTTATTCCTCTATATTGCTTCTATTATTTTTCTTCCATTTATCAACTTTGCTATATCAAGAAAAAAAGAGTTTCTTGCCGATGCTGGGAGTGTTGAGCTGACAAAAGATAGGGATGCTATGATAAGTGCTCTCAAGAAAATATCAGGTGATTCAACGATTGAGGAGATTCAAACAAGAAATTCATCGGTGGCTTCTATGTTTATCTATGACCCAAAGAAAAAATCAAAATTTTCATCAAAACTCAAAGGTCTTTTTTCTACACATCCATCATTAGAGGAGAGGATAGAAATGCTTCAGAAGTATTAAAAAAAAGATAATTCCATTTGGAATTATCTTTTTTAGTATCCTATTGCTGTCCACATAATGCTAGCACTTGAAGAATGCCCATTGTTTAGGGTAAAACCAGTAGTGGTTCTTAATGATACGGAACTTGGATTTTCTATACTAATACTTGCATTATCATAGGTGGAAGTGACAACGAAGTTTCAAGTAGGGAAAGGAACAGGGAAAGAAACTGATCTTCCTGAGTTTGCAGAGATAACTCATTCTCTTCACCATTGCATAATTAAACCATTTGGAAGATACGTGTATCCATTCTGTGTTTTTGTAGCCAGGAAGTCTGTTTGAGTAGATCTTGAGACTTCCACCCACTGTGCTCCATCAAACATAAGTGTAACAGTATCATTCTGATTACTGAGTGTTATATGGGTTTGGGTTTTTGTACGAATGTTTCCAGTAACATGTTTAATAGTAAAATCTCTTGAGTCAGTAATTGGTTGGAGAACAATTATGTCACCCGCAGTTCCACCATTAATGTTATCAAGATCATCAGTAGCAGCTCATCATTCATTATCGACAAGGACGTAAGCATTATTATAAGTAATAGCACCTCATGATATGGTTGTAGTGTTTTGAGTAGTATTTACTTTTCCTTCAAGAGTAGTATTTCCAGAAAAAGTTTTGTTTCCAGTAATTGTTTCAGCTATATTCCCAGTTTTTTTCACTACACCGTCAACAAGAGAATTCCAAACCGTATGGGTGAGAGAATCTCAGTCAGCTGCATTTTCGACCCCTTCCCAACCACCGAGAGTTCAGTATACTACAGATGTTACGATAGAGACTGATAGGAGAGCGAGTCATACATTTTTTAATATTTTTGTTTTCATGGGAATAAAAAAAGGAATAATTACATCTAGTTTATCAATAATTATTCCTTTTTCAATTGTATGTGTATTGACATAGGCTATTCTATGACTTTATATTTTTTTAGAAAAATAATCAAAAAAAATAACTCCGTTTGGAATTATCCTTTTTTAATTTCTTTCATTTTTAATACTTCGTGTTTTTTAGTCACTTTATTGTATTTCTTAAGAGTTGGTCATTTTACTCCCGCTTCATAGTTTCTTTTTTGGATATTTGTAACGTGTACAAGATTGCCAGTTTCTGTTGAGTAGTATCCTACGTATGTTCTTTTACCTTTTGCCATAATTGAGTAATTATATATAAAAATATTGTTTGTGTTGGGAGGATTATATAAAAAAAGTATTTATAATCAAGTTTTTTTATAAAAATAAATAGGGGGATTTTTGCAAATCCACCCTACCTGTTTATTCCTCTATTTATTGAGGTTTTTTTGTGAGTTTTTGTAACCAATGATGAATATCATTTACTACTTCCTTCCAACCATCCTCTTGGGTAATCCAATGAGCATGGTATAGATATGGTAAATAGGTTGCATTTTCATATCTATCTGCAATTTTTTTTACTACTGATGCTGGTGTAATCTGGTCTTCAAGACCAGCTATTACTAACATAGGACAAGTAACTTTTTTTGCATCAACTTTCGTAGTTTTATTCTTATCAAGATACCAGAAGCCTATTTCCCCAGCAGCTCTTCCAGATTCATAAACAAATGATTTATAAATTTCCTTTTGTTTTTCTTTTGACATAAGATGAAGCATTGCATAAACTGCTTTTTTAAAACTTAGTTTATGTCTTTTTTCCCAAAAATTCCATCTAAAAAGTACACTTGAAAAACTCCAAAGTACAGACGGAGTAATAGCAATTATACCTCTTGGAGAAGCAGGGGTAATCAGAACAGTTGATTCTACTAATTTTGGTTCTAGTTCTGCTATTTTTTGGGCAATGAGTCCATCCATAGAGTGTCCCATCAGGATAACGGGTACTCCTAGTTTTTGTATCTCTTTTTGAACATAGTCTATATACGTTTGTATACTGATATGACCTACTTCAGAATTAGATACTTTATCATGATAGGGAAGGTTCAAAGCAACACATGTATATCCTAGTTCTTCGAGAAGTCGAACGTAATTATCCCAGAAGTGTTTTGTTCCCCACATACCATGAATAAAAACAATAGTTTGTTTTTGTCCTTTCATTTTATTTCCTTTTTTGATTTATTTTGATTTTTTCTATGTTTTTCAGACATAAAAAATACTATAACCATTACAGTACGTAAGTAATTATAGTATTTTTTAATTAAAAGTCAATTTTATAGCTTTTTATACTTTCATAATATCAGCTTCTTTATTCTTAAAGTGTTCATCTACTTTTTTGTTTGCTTCGTCCACGAGTTTTTGAAGTTCACTTTGTAGATTTTTTTCCTCATCTTCAGATATTTCTTTCTCTTCAAGAGCTTTTTTAATATCTTTATGTGAATCCGCTCTTGCATTCCTTACTCCGATTTTTGCATCTTCCAAAAGTTTTTTCGCTATTTTTGCTATATCTCTTCTTCTTTCTTCTGTGAGAGGTGGTATTTTTATAAGGATACTTTCTCCTGTATTTTGAGGAGTGAGTCCTATTCCTGCATCAGCAATAGCTTTTTCTATGTTGTGCATCACACTCTTATCCCATGCTTTTATACTGAGGGTTTGTGCATCCATAACTGATACATTTGCTGAGTTTTTTAGAGGTCATTTTACTCCATATACTTCTACCATTATATCTTCTAGGAGACTAGGATTTGCTCTTCCAAGTTGGAGTTTTCCATATTCAGAATCTAAGTGCCTGATAGTTTTTTCTATTCAATCTTTTGCTTTTTGTAACATGTTTAGGTAGTTAGGAATATATTGCTAGTATTATATTTATAGGTTTGAAAAAATCAAATTTATGCTTTACAATCTTTGGAAACTTCATAGTATATTCTTAATATTTAATTTTTATAATTATTGAAAAGGTGAAAATATTAGAAGTAAAAAATGTGGTTAAATTTCTTGCTAAGAAACAGGTTTTACATGATGTTAGTTTTTCTGTGGACGCATGAGAGATTTATGGGTTTCTAGGTCCAAATGGTGCTGGGAAGACGACTACTATGAAGTGTATTATGGGACTTATTGAGCCAGAAGAATGAGAGATTCAAATTTTTTGAAAAAGAGGGTTAACTATAGAGTCAAAGCAAGATATTGGGTTTATGCCAGAACATACATATCTGTATAAGCATCTTACTGGAGATGAATTTCTTAGATTTAATGGATCTTTTTTCTGATTGGAAGGAAAGGAATTGGATGATGTGGTAGAGAGACTTATAAAAAGAGTATGACTTGAGGGATCGGATCAAAAGTACTTAAAAGATTATTCCAAGGGTATGCTACAGAGGATATGATTAGCTCAGGCTATTATTAATAAGCCAAAGTTGGTTTTTTTAGATGAACCGATGAGTGGTCTTGATCCTCTTGGAAGAAAAATGGTAAAAGATCTTATTGTAGAACTGAGGGATGAGGGTACTACGGTATTTTTTAATACTCATATTCTAGCAGATGTCGAAGATATTTGTGATAGGGTTAGTATAATAGATGGGTGAAATCTTATTGTTGAGTGACAAAAGGTTTCTGAAATAGATGGAACACTTGAAGATTTCTTTATAAAAAAGGTACAAGAAAATAATTAAAAAATAGCCCCGCTTCCGCGGGGCTATTTTTTAATTAAAACTCTCACATTATTTCTCTGAGAGAATCTTCAACGGGGTCTTTTTCTCTTTTTATAAATTCTAGAGCACATTTCATCATGGAGTAGATATTGAGGTTTGATTTCGAAGAATCTATATCACTAAGGTATTCAATATTCGGGGTGAGAAATGATATTTTTTTTACCATTTTCAGGTTTTCTTTGTTAAAATCTATTTCTTGTAAGAATTGTTTGATAAATCTATTGCTTCCTCATCAGAGCAAGAAAAAATTATGTGGGCAGACTGTATTTCATAGAATTTCCTCGAGGCTTATGGTGAGTACGTCTTTGAATATTTCTAAGAAACTCCTTTTTTCTTTGAGGTATATTCCTTCGTCGATAGAGTTTATAATATCTATCTTTGTTTTACTATAATTTTTTTGTATTTCTTTTATGAGATCATTGATTCATACGGCGATTTTTTTGACTCATACAATGTTGTTATCAAGTTTCACAATCACAGAGGTATGTGAGCTTCAGAGGTCAATTATTACAACATCTTTTTCAGAGTAATCGAGTTTTGATATTGAGTATTCTGAAGGAATAATTTTTATTATTTTTTTCTCCAGGATATTTCAGAGTGATTTTATAAAGTCATACTTATCTTCAGGGATAAATATATTGAGTATTGAGATTTTTACTTCTTTTGGGCTTTCTCATATGAGTTTTCTATTCTCTACTTTATCAAGGAGGATGGTGTTGATATTGCTGATAATCAGTTTGAGTTGTTCTTTTGAGTAGGAGTTTGTTGCTTTTATATTATGAAAGGCTTTTCTCAGAGAGATTTCTTTTACTTCAGTTATTATTTTATCTAGTTCTGGCGCGTTTATTGTTTTTTCACCGTCTTTTCTTATATAATTTACTTTACTGAATTCGAAGAAGAGTTCTTGAAATGGAATATTTATAATGACTTCTGTAATTTTTGTTTGTGCATCTGTTTCTGCCTTTTTGATGGCATCTGAGATATGTTCATAGGTTTGTTTGGTATCGAGTGCATCGCTCACACTATTATACTCAGTAATAAAGGATCTTTTTTCTCAGTATCCTATAAGCTCAAGGTCTTTGTTTTTGTACTTTGTGATGGCTACTCTAATTTTATAGGTTCATATGTCAATAATTCCAACCGTTTTCGACTTGATTTTTTTGGTTGTAAAAGCCATAAAGTAAAAAATTATTTATATATTAATATTTCGAGGAAATTATAACAAATAAATAGAGAATTTCAATTTTGGTTTTGGTAAATATAATTTTCTAAAAAAAAGGAAGGCTATATTGCTATAGTCCTTCCTTATTAGGGTTAGTAGAAATCATTAGACTGTCTTTAGTCGGAATTCCAATATTGATCTAAATTCTGGGCTAAGAGAGTTTAATAATCGTTTTTTTAAGGATTGAGAAGAGTTTTTGATAAATAGTATAATCTTTTCATCGATTATTTTCAGATCACTTTGTAACCTTCTCTTTCTATTGAAATTAAACCAACTTTTTGATTGAACAATTTTAGAGGCTGTTATAACAAGACCTCGAAATGTTACTATTGCTTGAAACTTACCATCAACAGTTTTTTCAATCTTCATAAGTTGCTCAACGGTTTCTTCAATAGAATAGTCTTTTCTTATGATTTTATTATTTTTCCTTATCATATTTAATTTTTATTTTTGGTTAACGAGAAAGGTAAAGAACAAAGGATAGTCTATAGAATACTATGATCATCCTTAAGTTATTATAAATATATTTATAATATAGTCAATTTTTAATTATGCTACAATTTCTTTTCCTATTTTCTGAAGTAGATTATTTCACTCGCTGATATTTCCATTTCAAATGAGGGCCATGGCGAGGTCTTCGGTGATGAGCTCATCATTTGGGTTTATGTTGAGAGCTCTTTTGAGTATAAGAATACCTTTATGACTATTTCAAGTCATGGTATAGGCCCATCATAGATTTCTGAGAACTTCAGAGTTGTTTTTCATCAGTTTATTTGATTTCTCGAGAAAGCTGATAGATTCTTCTATTTTATCTTTTGATAGTAAAAGAAATCATTTTAAATAATTTCAAGTAGCTGAGTCTTTATTCAGGCTCAGTGAAAAATTGATTGCTTTCATTCATTTTTCTAGCTCTCACCTGTAGAGATATACATCTGCTAACTCTTCATAGAGTCTATAGTCTGCACTGTATTCTAGAATAGCTTTTTCAAGTACTTCCTTGCATTGCTCAAACTTTTGTTCTGTTTTGAGGCTTTCGATTTCAAGTATTATTTCTTTTATTTTGTCCATGGAGAGGAATTATATTTTTAAAGGCATGATAATATGTCTAAAAGTATCATTATTTTTTTTCTTTTCAGGGTCCGTAATTGGGGTAATAAGTATTGGAGATAGAGGTGTTTCGAAGCTTACGCTTACGTGAGTAGTATCTATAACACCAAGAACTTCGAGAAAGTAGGTTGAGTTGATTCATACTATGTTATCTTCTCATTCCACTGCTCATACGAGAGTAATATTTCATTCTCATATTTGAGTTTCAGACGTTTCGAGTTCTATTCCTCTTTCAGAAGAAAGACTCATTTTTATGGAATAGTTATTTTCTCTACTTACGAGATTAATCTTTCTGAGTGCTCCGATGAGGTCTACTCTATTAATTTCTGCTTTCGTTGAGAATTTATTTGGGAAAAATGTTGAGTAATCTGGAAATTTTCCATTGAGAAGACGGGAATAGATTTTCGTATTTCAGGCAATGAATACTATCTGACTATCTGCGGATATTATTTTTATATGTTCTGCATTTCCAACAATACCTTTTATCTGAGATGCTGTCTTACTTGGGATTATCTGAGAGAACTCATTTTTTACTTCCTCATCAAATGTTGCCTTGAATTCAGAAAGTCTAAAACTATCAGTAGAAGCAAATATAGCTTCGTTTCATTTAATACTTACTGCTAGTCCAGCAAGAGTAGGTCTGATATTTCCTTCTGCTGAAGAGAAGAGAGTTTTATCAATAGATTTTTTTACTATTTCTCATTTCAGTGTGAGACTGGTTTCTTCTTTGATGCTTGGTATAAGAGGGAATTCACTTGCATCGAGTCATTTAATTTTTAGATTCGAGCTTACAGTAGTGATTTTAATGCTTTCATTTTTAATGAGTTCTATTTCTACCTCATCATCATTTACGAGTGTTATATAGCTGGTAAAAAGTTTACTTGGTAAACAAAAAGCTCCTTCTGATTCTATTTTTATATCTTCAGTAATGACATGTTCAATAGCCATCTCAAGATTATTTGAGGTAAGAGTAATGTTATTAAAGTTTACTTTTATAAGTATATTTTCTAGTATCGGTGTAGTAGTAATAGATGCTGTAGCGTGATTTACCACCTCTAATCATTTTTTTAGAGTTTCTGTTTGTATTCTAAATTTCATGTTTATTTATTTAAAAATATATGATTATCTCAATTTAGAAAAATTGTAATTAAGTGTAGCTAGAAGTCAAGTTATGAGAATGCTTTTATGTTAAAAACTTTGGGTGAGATTATTCAAATGTAACTGTGAGGTGGCTATTTTGGAAAATTTCTTTTTTGATCTTGCTAATAAAATCTCTTATATTATCTCACTTTACAATAATTTTATAAAAATACTGATTATTTTTTTTAAAAGAATTTGGCACTAATATTATATCATATGAGTTTTCTTGGTTTATTTGATCGAGTTTGTCTTTTATTTTTATCATAAAGTTTTTTGCCTTCTCTTTTTCTGTTTGTCTGTATTCTAGTGTTGCCATTTGAGTAAAAGGAGGGTAGGAGAATAGTTTCCTCTCAGCGAGGGTTTTTACAAAAAAATCTTTATAGTTTTGGTTGGATATCGTTTCAATAATCTCATTTTTTGGTACAAAAGTTTGAATAAGTACCTCAGTTTCTTCTCATTTTCTTCACCCTCTTCCTATAAGTTGTTTGATATTTGAAATGACTTTTTCCTCAGTATTGTATTTTGGCACTAAGAGTTCTTGCTCGAGAAGTATGATTCCTATAAGTCAAATATTTCTAAAATCGAATCATGTTGTTATCATCTTCGTTCCAATAATGATATCAGCTTCTTTGAGTCTTTCAAGGGCTTTTTCTTTTTCTCATTTATTTTTTACACTATCGGTATCAAATCTGAAGACATTACTCTTTGGGAATATTCTTTTGATACTGATTTCTATTTGTTGTGTACCAACTCATACTTTCTTGAGACCTTCTTTGTTACATTTTTCACATTTTATAGGGATGTTTTTTTCTTGTCCACACAGGTGACATATTAATTTTTCAGGATATTTATGAACATTCATAGAGCTGTCACACTGATCACATTTATAAATATGATTACATTTTTCACATATAAGTGAAGATGATTCACCTCTCTTATTGAGGTAGAGAATTATCTTTTTTGATTCTTGAATATTTTTTTTTATAGATTCTAAAAGAGTATGTGACAAATAGGGGTTGTCACTTGAAATGTCTTGTGAAAGGTTTATTATTAACATGATGTGTTTTGTAATGTGTTTTTTGATAAAAAAGGGTTAACATTTTTATTGTAAAAACTTTTGCTATTTTGTAAACTTTTGATTACTATCTCTCTCGAGGTTGTACATAATCTGGGGTTTCCTCCTTTCATCCCCAGGTTGTTGCAGTCTCATTTTTTTTGTTTTAAAATTACTCATTGACTTTATTTTTATTTATCTATAATTATTTAGATATTTTTTTTAATTTAAAATTTTTACCTATGAATTCTTCTTCTCATAAACTTATTATTGCTCTAGATGCAAAAAGTGAACTTGAAACAAAAGAGCTTGTTTCTAAAATCTCAAAAGAATGTGTTGAATACAGGGAAGAGATTCTTTTTAAAGTAAACGACTTGGTGACATCAATAGGTTTCAAATGATTAAAAGAAATGTTCTTGGATGTACCTCATAAAATAATGCTGGATTTGAAATGGCATGATATTTCAAATACCCTTATGAATAATATAACTCAGATAAAAAATAATGACCTATGAGAACTCATTGAGTATTTTACTATTCATGGGAGCAATTCAAAGGAAGCAATTGATCAGGCAGTGCAGAAAAGAAATGAATTATGAATTGATTCGAAAATTTTAGGAATTACTCTTTTGACTTCTCTTGATGATAATAACGCTATGGAAATTTATGGGAAAAATTCTATAAATACTGTTCTTTCACTTACAAAAGAGATTCTAGAATGATGAGCAGATGGAATTGTCTGCGCCCCTCAAGATATAGCTATGGTAAGGTCAGTATTTTGATATGATTTTGAGATCGTGACTCCTGGAGTTCGTTTTGAGTGATCAGAGAAATGAGACCAAGTAAGAATTGCTACCCCAAAAGAAACTATAGAATCTGGAGGAGATCATGTAGTTATGGGAAGACCTTTGTTGCAGAGTGATAATGTTATTGCTCAGGTACAGAGGTTTTTTCATGAGATTGATGGAGTAGTAGCGAAGGAGTATGAGTGATTATATGAGTTAGAGAGATTGTTGTATAACAATCATAAGGAGGAATTCTTTAAAGATGTTGGAGTATATTATTCTAGAAAGAATTGATGAAAATACTGTAGGTTGGCGAGTGGACTTGTGAGTAGTTCTTATATGCATACGTGAATTTTTGAAAGACACCCTTCATTTTTATCATATTTTGCTTTTGATTTGGCAAGAGGTATGAGGGAAAAAAATATTGAGTGTGATGTTGTGATGTGAGCTCAGATGGGGAGTGTAAGATTCTCTTATGCTTTGGCTCAAGCTCTTTGATCTAAGCAGTCTATATATGCGGAAAAATGAGAGGATTGAGAACTATTTTTAAAAAGACATAATATTAATTTAAAATGAAAAAAAGTAGTACTTAATGAGGACGTAGTAACAAAATGAAGCACTCTCAAGAAGATGATAGAGATTGTAGAATCAAAGTGATGAAGTGTGGTAGCTATAACTTGTATAGCAAACAGACATGGGAAAGATACCTTTGAAGGAATTCCTTTACTTTCGTATTATATACCTCCTAAATTTGCACTCTATTATGATTCTCAAACTCCTGTAGAAGCAAGGTGAAATTATAAAAAACTTCCTGAAGGATCTCTGGTATCTGAAAAACCAAAAAATGAACTATTTAATTGAGTTTAGGAATAAAAAACATATTATAGAATGAGTTTATTTCATTTATATGTGTATATAATATGAATCTAAAAGAAGAGAATCAAAAGTTAAGGGAACAAAATGAAGAGCTGAAAAAACTTCTTTGAATTGCAAAGTTTTGGATCCAAAGGGAAGTAAAGAATAGTGTTGTTAAATTAGCAAAAAGAAAGGTATGATGACTTACAGTTCAGAGTAGAGACGTATTTTTTAATGAAAATGTAGAAGAAATAATCACGAAGAGGATAGCGGATTTTTTCGGGGAAATGTTGATTATGAATACTCCCGGCTGAGTGATCGATAATATTATATCGGCAGAATTAAACTATTATAATTTTAAGATCAATCCTATCTTCGATGGATTTAGCGTTATTAGTTCGTATCATAAAGCTTTAGATACTTTGATTGAAGAGTTTATTGCCAAATGATTTCGAAGTTTTGTAATCAGGAAATGAAAACCTTTATCAGTTAAAAATGATGCTTTAGAAAAGTCTCTTCATAGTATTGTAGAGAAATGATATACTTTGAGTATTTGAAGGTTATATCATCTTATTAGTATCATCAAAAATAGAAAAAATAGATGAGAATATGTTGAATTGTTTTTTGGATATTTGGAGGAGTATACATATTTAGCAGATGTAATATTGAACGATACAGTTTTTAAGAACTTTTCTCATCTGATAGAGAGTCAAGTACTGGGAGAAAAAAGGCATATTTGAAAGATTGATTTTTCACAGACAAGAGATGCAAGACAACTTTTGATCTGAGATTTTACGGACAAGAATTGTTTGATTTATAGTCTGTTAGAAATAGGGAAGAGTGATTTTTAATGCTTATTGTCAATATTTATTAATTTATTTTCTCATAAAAATATATGTTATACATTGTCGCTACGCCAATATGAAACCTAGAAGATATCACTTACAGGGCTGTAAGAACTTTGTGAGAGGTTGATATGATAGCATGTGAGGATACGAGGACCAGTTGAGTATTGTTGAACAGATACGAAATTAAAAAACCTCTTTTGAGTTTTCACTCTCATTCTGGGGCTCCGAAAGTAGATAAGATTATTTCTGAGCTGAAGAATGGGAAAAATATTGCTTTGATTAGTGATGCTGGTACACCAGGTATTTCAGATCCTGGATACGTGCTTATAAAGGAAGCAATATTACAATGAATAGATGTAGTGCCAGTTCCTTGAGTGACTGCATTTACTACAGCACTTATGTGAAGTGGTATGCAGATGAATCATTTTTTATACCTTTGATTTTTGCCAGTAAAGAAAGGAAGACAAACATTATTTAAAAAATTAGTAGAAAGAAAAGAAGAGACGGTAGTTATTTATGAATCGGTTCATAGAATCATAAAAACACTTCATGAAATTGGTCAGTACTTCTGATCGGAGCACCATATTGTGGTTGGAAGAGAGCTCACAAAAAAGTTTGAAGAATTTCAGAGGTGATCTGTGAATGAAGTTATAGAATACTTTGAAAATAAAGAAGGAAAACCAAAAGGAGAGTTCGTCGTAATGTTTTAGTTATGTCAATCTCTAATGTACACTCAGAGTTGTAAATATGCTTATATTTTATAGAATATAAGCATATTTTTTATGTATTTATTTATTAATTAAAAATATCTATGAAAGGTCTGAGAAATATTCTTATTCAGTTTGCGATATCGTTTACGGTACTCTGATCTGTGTTTGTATGATATGCTGCTTGGAATGATGTTGTGAATGATGGGGACCCATTAACATTTACTATGTGGAATGATCTAGTGACTCAGGTTGGAACTATTTCATCTGCACCTTTTTTGAAGTGATACTTAGATGGGTTAACAATAGAGAATGACTCTGGAGATACGAATAATGACATTCTCATTAATGTTTGAACAGCATCAAGTAGTGATAATACTCAGTATATTGATTTAGGAACCGCGATAACAAAGAGACTCGATGCAAGTTGGACGGCTTGAGATAATGGATGATGATTAGCAACTGGTTCGAAAGCATCTAACACTTGGTATCATGTTTTTGTTATTCGGAAAAGTGATGGTTCAGTAGATGCTTGATTTGATACTTCTACTACCGCTTCGAATTTACTTTCTACGAGTGGATATAATAATTATAGAAGAATTGGTTCTGTGAGAACGGATGGAAGTAGTAATATAAGAGGATTTAATCAACAATGAAATTACTTTCATTTTAGTACTACTATTCAAGATATCAATGTGGTAGGAACCACGAGTAGAGTTTTTCATACAGTAAGTGTTCCTCCTGTTCCAGTGCTTGCAAAAATGTCTATCACTGGTGAGGTTACCTCAGCTGCAACGAGAGTAGCTTGGATAACTTCTCCTCTTGAAGATGATAAGGTTCCAAATCATCCTTATCCATGACATTCTTCGAATTCATGGAATATGAAGTCAAGATGGGATTCGTATTCTATATCTACTTCAGTCCTTCGTGATTTTATTAGAACAGATAATTCTACTATCGGTATTAGAGTAAATAATAATGCTATGAGATTTAGAGGATATGTACATGGTTGGACAGACTTAGGTTTATAATATAAAAATTTTCTATGAAAAAAATTAAAAACATTCTGATTCAGTTTGCAATATCATTTATGGTACTATGATCAGTATTAGTATGATATGCAGCTTGGAACGATGTAGTAAGTGATGGAGCTTCGTTGACACATACGATGTGGAATGATTTGGTGACTCAGGTATGAACCATATCATCATCACCAGTATTACAATGATATATTCGTTGATTGACGATTTCAAATGATGTGTGAGATGTGAACAATGACATTCAAATAGATGTTGGAACTGCGACCAGTAGTGATGGTTTGCAGTATATTAATTTATCTTCTGCAATGACGAAGAGGCTCGATACCGGTTGGTCGGCTTGAGATAATTCTGGTTGATTGGCAACAGGTTCAAAAGGATCAAATACTTGGTATTATGTATTTTTAATCCGGAAGACAGATGGATCAGTTGATGCTTGATTTGATACTTCTACTACCGCTTCGAATTTGCTTTCAACGAGTGGATATAATAATTATAGAAGAATTGGTTCTGTAAGAACTGATGGAAGTAGTAATATAAGGGCCTTTAATCAACAATGAAATTACTTTCATTTTAGTACCACTATTCAAGATATCAATGTGGTAGGAACCACGAGTAGAGTTTTTCATACAGTAAGTGTTCCTCCTGTTCCAGTTCTTGCAAAAATGTCTATTACTGGTGAAGTTACCTCAGCTGCAACGAGAGTAGCTTGGATAACTTCTCCTCTTGAAGATGATAAGGTTCCAAATCATCCTTATCCATGACATTCTTCGAATTCATGGAATATGAAGTCAAGATGGGATTCTTATTCTATATCTACTTCGGTCCTTCGTGACTTTATTAGAACAGATAATTCTACTATTGGTATCAGAGTAAATAACAATGCTATGAGATTTAGAGGGTATGTACATGGTTGGACAGATTTAGGCTTATAATATAATAATTCTTTCATGAAAAAACTAAAAAACATTTTGATTCAGTTTGCTATTTCTTTTACGGTATTATGATCAGTATTTGTATGATATGCAGCTTGGAATGATGTGGTGAGTGATGGAAGTTCACTAACTCATACCATGTGGAATGACTTGGTAACTCAAGTAAGCACTGTAACTTGAGATGTTCCTCCAGTATTGAAGTGATATATTAGCTGACTCACTCTTTCTAATGATTCTGGAGATGTCAATAATGATATACAGATAGAGGTTTGAACTGCCACGAGTAGTGATGGACTTCAGTATATTGATTTGGCTACTATTATGACAAAGAGATTGGATGCTGGGTGGACAGCTTGAGATAATGCTGGTTGACTCGCAACATGATCAAAAGCATCAAATACTTCCTATCATGTATTTATTATTCGGAAGAGTGATGGGTCAGTCGATGCATGATTTGATACTTCTACTATTGCTACAAACTTACTTTCTACGAGTGGATATAATAAATATAGAAGGGTGGGGAGTGTGAAAACAGACTCTTCATCTAATATTAGAGGTTTTATTCAAACTTGACATTATTTTTATCTTAAGACGCCTATTCAAGATGTTTCAGGAACTCCAACCACTTCTGCAACTCTCAATTCTTTGACGGTACCAACAGGGATTACAGTTCAGGCAATTATTAATTCAAGTATTGCAGATATAGGATCAGGAGTAGGAGCTAATTTTGGATTATTGACGAGTCCTTCAATGAATGATGTTGCTCCCTCATCTAATTTATACCATATGTATCAACAGAGACCAGGAGGATTTATAGATTCGCATATCTTTTCAGGCCTTGTTTTGACGAATGTAAGTGGTCAGATTAGATCGAGATTTTCTTCAACTCTTGGTGGTTTTAAGCTGGTTACAAATGGTTGGCTTGATTCATTCACAGACTAATTTTTAGATATTTTTAATAATATTTTTATGAAAAGCTTAAAAAACATTTTGATTCAGTTTGCAATATCTTTTACGATACTCTGATCAGTATTTGTATGATATGCAGCCTGGAATGATGTGGTGAGTGATGGAAGTTCACTAACTCATACTATGTGGAATGATTTGGTAACTCAAGTGAGTACAGTAACTTGAGATATCCCTCCAGTATTGAAGTGATATATTAGTGGATTGACCCTTTCGAATGATCCTGGGGATGTAAATAACGATATACAAATAGATATTTGAACGGCTACGAGTAAAGATGGACTTCAGTATATCGACTTGAATACAGTCATTACTAAAAGATTGGATGCTGGTTGGTCAGCATGAGATAATGCATGATGACTGGCAACGTGATCAAAAGCTTCGAGTACTTGGTATCATGTATTTGTTATCCGGAAAACAGATGGATCAGTAGATGCTTGATTTGACACTTCGGTTACTGCTACGAACTTACTTTCTACCAGTGGGTATAATAAGTATAGAAGAGTTGGTTCTATAAATACCAATTCAAGTGCAAATATAAGAGGGTTTCATCAGTTAGGTGATAGATTTTTTTGGAATACTATTGTTTTGGATAGGAATCAAGGAAATCCATGAACTTCAGCAGTAATTTCAGGACTGACTACTCCAGCATGAATAAAAACTATGGCAGACCTTTCTATTGAGATTGTTGATATCACTTTCGCATGAACTTCTTATCATGTCTTGGTAACTTCACCAGATAGTACTGACGAAGCTCCTACAGCTACTAATACTCATGTTGCTATAAGGTGAGTATGAGGTTCAGTTGCTCAAGGATCAGCCAGTAGGTTTGTAAAAACAAATACTTCGAGTCAGGTAAGATTTCGTACCAACTATTCTAATGGAGATACCTCTGTTATTCTTATGACTCAGGGTTTTATAGATGATAGAACTCAGTAGTTCCAAAATGCTCTAAAAGTGTTTATTTATTAATGACTTATTAAAGTTATATGAGAAATCAAATATTAAAGAATTTTGTATTGTGAATAGTTTCTATATTTTGTGTAAGTGGAATAGTATACTGATTCTCATGATGGGAATGAGTTGAAAATGCAGCTGATGGACAATCACTCACTCATACTGTTTGGAACTCTCTTGTGGATGGGGTAGTAAAGAAAACTGGAAGCGTTGCTGAAACTATTACCTGAATTAAAACTTTTTCCAGTCCACCAGTCGTTCCTTCACCAACGGCTTCAGGTGAGGTTGCAAGTAAAGGTTATGTTGATAGTATCGGAATAGGTGCTGGTTCAAAAGTCTTACTTCAAACTCAGAATGCAAGTAACGATTCTGTGATAGATTTTACTCAAAATGGAGGTATTGATTTTTCAGCCTATGATGAATATGTTATAAAAATTATTGGTCTGGTTCCAAGTTCAGAGAGTAATAGTTATGTCGATATGCGTGTGAGTACCAACGGAGGGACTTCTTTCGATAGTACAACAGGGAATTATTGACGGTGAGAGTTTATTCAAGCTGGTGGTACTGCTGCACCTTATAGCACTAGTGATAATAAAATGGCTGTGAGTAATTATCAGCCAAGTGGGAATGTTTCTGGTGAAAATTCTTTCTATGAAATCACTGTTTTGAATCCTTCTTCTTCTTCTTCTTTGAAAACTCTTTTTCGTGTGGAGGGTACAAATAGTAGAACTGATGGCTATACTGAAAGTGTTACTTCTCATGGAAGATATAATCCTGTTTCGGCAGTAACTGGTATCAGAATCTATTTTAGATGAACCAATATTCAGAGTGGGGTATTTAAGATATATGGGATTCAGTAGTATATATTTTATAATTATATATACTTGATCTCATATATACTAAAATCAATTCAGAGCTTTCATAGTTTCTCTATGAGGCTCTTTTTAATTTTGTCTTCTATAGTATGGAGTTCAGTATTAATGATTGGTTTCGTTGTTTTTACGGTTATTTTTTTTGAATTTATTTTAATAGAAGTGAGGTAGTTTGTTATGTCTATATTTTTTTCTCACTTAAAAATCTCTATTATTGTATTCCAAATAATAGATTTCATGATGACGTCTTTTTTTGATTGAGGGGTATTTCAGATTTCCATAAATATGATTTCTTTATTCTCCCTCTCCCAATGGGAGAGGGTATGGGGTGAGGGCTTCTATTACCATCTTTTATAACTTGGACAGGCTTGATGCACATTTACAAGAGAAAAACCTTTGTGTTGTATTGCTTCTTTTATAATATCTTTCATTTCAACGAATTTGATACTATCAGCCCGGACTGCAAAAGTACATCCTGCTTCCTTTGCCATCTTTACTGGGTCAAATGGAGCAGATGTATTTCCTTCTGGAGTTGTTTTAGTCTTTGCTCAGATAGGAGTGGTTGGACTTGCTTGTCCGGTAGTAAGGGCATAGTTTTCATTGTCCATTACTATATATGTGATATCGAGATCTCTTTTACAAGAGTGAATAAAATGTCATACTCAGATTCCGTATCCATCACCATCACCTCATGTTGCAAGAACTGTGAGTTCCGGGTGAACGATCTTTATTCATGTTGCAAAAGGAAGGGCTCTTCCATGAAGTGTTTCTGCTGCATATCCATCAAGGTACTGGCTTGCTTTTCCACTACATCATACTCATGATACTACTACTCTGTTGTGTGACTCTATTTCGAGTTCCTTAAAGGCATTTTTGATAGCCATGATGATGAGGGTATCTCAACATCATGGACACCATTGTATATTCGTTAATCAGCTTCTCATATTTTTTAATTAATTACTATTTTCCTTCTTATCTTCCATTCGTATGAAGGGAAGTACCCTCGTTAGAGGGGAATGGGTTATTTCAACTCTTCAAAATCTTCAATATAAAATGGCATAAGGTCATATTTCCTCAAATTTGAAATCTTGAGTCATTTTATATATTTGAGTCCAAGCTCTTTTACTATATGGTTTTCTAATTGGCCAGAGTAATTTTTTTCTACAAATATGACTTCTTCTTTGTCTTTTATTTCTTCTAACAGTCTTTCATCGAGAGGTTTCAGGAACTTTATTAGTATCAGTCCATATTCAGGATTTTGTTCTATAAAATGTTTGGCAGTATACGATGTAAATGATATGGTAATAAGCATTTTTTTTGCTTTTGGATTGATAACTTCATATCACTTATATCATTCTTTTTCAAAGAAGTTTTCTATTTTTTTAAATCTTTTTTCAGTAAAGAGCTTTTTCTCTTCAGGGTCTTCGGAAGTAGCTCCATATTCATCGTGTTCATAACTACTGGCTATAAAATCTCAGTGTTTGGTTCCTACTCTTACTCTTGGAGAGATTCAATTTTCAGTAAGTTCATATCGTTTGTAGTCTTCAGGTGGATTATCGAGAATGACTCATCTATCCACTTTAGGGGTACTCATTTTATCATGAGTAGCTACGAGTTCTGATGATTGTTTATCCATAAGGATAATAACTTGCGTTTGATATTTGTCAGCTATATTGAGAGCGAGGCATCAAAAATAGTGTGCTTCTTCAAGATCGCTAGGGTAGAGTACTACATGATTAAAATCACCAAATGTTGGATGCATAGCAAAGTTCATATCTCATTGTTCTGTAAATGTTGGAGTTCCTGTACTTGGACCAGCTCTTTGGGAGAGCACAATTGTGAGGGGTATTTCAGCTTGTGCTGAGAAGCTAATAGCTTCACTCATAAGTGAGAATCATCCTCATGAGGTTCCACACATAGCCCTGGTTCCAGTAAAACTCGCTCACAGTACGCTATTTGCTACCGCAATTTCATCTTCTGCTTGTAGGAATGGTATTTTTTTGTAATTAATAACCTCTGTGAGGATGCTTGAGGCAGGGGTCATTGGGTATGCTGCGTAGTATCAGAGCTCTCATTCTATTGCACCATAGGTAAGTGCTTTATTTCCATAAGTAGTAGTTTTGGCATCTCAAACTTTTCAGATTTTTATTTCAAACTTTTCCTTAATCTCAAAAGTATCAAAAATATTTTTAACAATATCTTGGTTTTTTTTCACAACTTCTTCTCATTTTCTGGCAAATATTTCCTCTATTTTTCAGAGAATTATTTCTAAATCTAGATTGAGAAACTTTACAAACATTCAGAGGAGATAGGTGTTATCATATTTGTCTGCAATTTCCATATCGAGAATTTTTAAACCTGATAGAGTTTTTTCATCTTTTGTATTTATCTTATCTACCCATTTTTTATTTATTATTATAGTTGTATGAGGCTTGAGAAAAGGAATTTGTTTTACTAAACTTTCGTCATTAAAAGCAAGAATAATATCTACTTTATTGGTAAGATATTTTTCTCAGGTATCACTAATATGGACATCAAAGAAATTTACTCACCCCTTTATTCTTGATTCGTATTCTATATCTGTTATAAGATCATATCCGAGTTCAGCAAAGAGTCCTGTTATCATATCTACGGTTGAGTTTACTCACGTTCATGCAGGTCCTGCGATCCTTATATTTAGATTCATTTTTTTATTTTTTTAAAATTTATTTGGTTTCATCTTCTATGAGTTCTTGTAATTGTTCGGGAGTAAGTTGATGAGAGGGTGTTTCATAGTTGTTTCCAAAAATGATTAATAATCATGTTCCTACTATTCAGAATATAATTCCTAGGAGTGCGAATATTGCTATTATTTTTGTTGCTTTCTTTTTTGACATAATATTTATTTAATAGTATTTAAAGTATTTGCGAGTTCAGATATTGATATGTTCTGCTGTTGTACTCTTATTCCATCTAGGTATACATTTATTTCTCCTCCATTTTCAATATAAATAGAGAGTTTCTTATTTGTATAATTGGAGTCAATTTTTATTCTATTTGCAGATGTATAGTATTTTATTTTTATATCGTTTATTTCCAAATTATTTTTTAGATATTTTAATGATTCTTCAATATTGTTTATGTGAGAAAGAAGTATGCTTATTTCGTTTTTCAGGTTTTCGACTTTTATATCTCCTATTATTTCTATTTGATTTCATCATAAAGAATACTTTTCTACTTCTTTTTGATTTGGATCTATGACTTTTATAATTATGTTTTTAAAAGTATGTGAGTTCGTAAATTCGTATTCAGATTCGAGAGTTCACTCAAATTGTTTAAAATTACTTTCACACGTTTCATTATTACAGGTGTCGATGCTGGTATTAAAATTGGATGTTTTTATAGATATTGAGTAGTCTTCTTTTACTATGAGATCATTATATTTTATATCTAGGAATCACTTTAGAATAGCAAAATCTCATGAGTCTCATAAAAGCTTGTTTCTTTTAAACGTTTTTATAACTTTATCTTCTTTTAATACATCCTCTTCTTCTTGATATATCTCTTTTATTTCTGAGGTACTTTGTATGATAAAAGTATTGAGGAAAAAATTTCTAAAATCATATTTGTCTTTTTCTTCGTTTCTTGTTACTCTTTTGATTTTCTCGTCGAGTTCTTCTTTTATGTTATCGAGTTTGTAAGTTCCATTTTTCTTTGCTCCATTTAGGGTGATTTCAGATATTTTATTTTCTTCATAAGGGAGGAGGATAAATCATAGCATATTTCCATTGATTTCTAAATTTTTCACATCATAACAATAGTAGTCTTTCTCTTCATCTTTAATTGGATTATATGGGTTCATGCAATAGTCATAGTTTTTTAGTTCAATTTTTAATCTGTTTATTGAAACTCCATTGAAGTCTTTGAGGTAGTTATATGCCTTTTGTATGCTTATTGTATCATCATCTTGATTTGAAAGTATAGATTCTCATCCAAGAAATATATACTTTTCAGTATCATATTTTGATTTATATTTTTCATAATCTGCAAGAGCTTCAAAAAACTCTTTGAACCTACTTATATGTTTTACATATATATCAGTTGTAATAATATCATTTGTATCGGTATCATCTAGAAATTGTTTATTTTGGTTATAGAAATCATTGAGTCTATTTACAGAGGATTCAATTCTTGATATACTATTTCTATTAACTTTATTATTTATTTCTCAAAGGAGATTAGAGTCTTTTCTTTCTAGGAGTCCTTCATCATTTCTTTTGGGGTTGAAATATGTTTGAGTTATTATTTCTGATATCTTTTCCAGTACTATGGAGTTTTTAAAGAGTCCTGTTTTTTTGATGGAGTTGGTATTACTGTCATAGAATTCAGAAGATATATTTACGTAATCTTTTAGGAGAATCGATATTTCATCTATGTATTTTCCACTTTCTTTGAGCTCAGTAGTAAGGAGTTTCTCGAGAAAGAATAATAGGTATTCTATTTCTTTGTATTGATCAGATTGTTTGTCGTATTCGAGTTCGGATCATATATATTTTTCTTTAAAATAGGAAATATCTTCTAATAGGTTACTACTTGCTAGGAAGTCATAGTCTTTAAATACATGTTTTAGGAAAAAGAGTGCTTCTCATTTTGGTATTTCATTTTGATTATTTTCTATTGCTTGTATGAGATGTGCAAAATTCATAGCAGTGATTACTCAACTTTTTTTTGTTTTTAGATTTTCCAAATAGTAAAAGTATATGATCTTTTTCATTTTCTTTGCTTCTTCTAAGTCAATTTGTTCAAGTACTTTGATGCTATCTTTTATGAATTTTATTTTTGTAGGGGCTTGCTGGGTTTCGTGAAAGAGTGTTATTATATTTCTTAGGATTATATTTTTATAATATACTTTTTGTTTCTCGGTATTTATAAAGAGAGAGAAGTATTTTTGGATATACATTTCTCCCGGGAGAGTAATGAAGTTTTTTGTTGTATATTTTTCAAAGTCTCTTTGTTTTTCTTCTAACTCCGATGCCAAGAATGAGAGTGTTTTTTCAACAAAGTTTCTTTGCTCGTCATTTTTTAGTGTAACAATATCTATGAAATTTGGATTCACAGGATTCTCTTGGCTTTGTGTAAAAATTTTCTCATCGAAGAAATCGAGAGTGAATATGCTTGATATTTTTAAAAGGTCCCCATTTTTTACGAGAAAATTTCTTTTTTGGTTAAAGATGAGGTATGAATGGGGGTAGAGTAGTATAGAGGTGAGTGTTTCATCTTTACTTTTGATACTCAGATTTATTATAGTATCAAGAGAAAATATAACGGTTCTAGAAGGATTTAGGTTGTTTACGATAAAAGAGCCAGGTCATTTATTCTCTACAGTAAATAGACCTCCGTCTACTACAAAGTTTTTGTTTATTTCATTGAGGTCGAACAGATACATACCTGGTTCAATATTGAGATATATTTGAGGTTCTATATTGATTTTGTTTTCTTCTCATTCTGGTCCCACTATAACCTCCGATATTTTATTGTCGGTAAAAAATCTAGAAATGTTGCTTACTTGTTCAACGTATATATTTTCCCCGTATTCATTGGTATCAAATTCTGTGTCTTTGATTGCAAAATTACTTTCACCATCTTCTATAAGTTCAAATGTTCAGAGCCTTACTTCTTTGAATGATAGATCTTCCATCAGTGTATTTTCACTTCAGATAAAAGTTGAAAATATGAGAAAGATTCAAACTCATATAGTTCCTAGTATTAAAACAAATTTTGATATAATATTCACTTTTTGAATGTTTAATTTTAATTACTCAATATTTTAACCTAAATTTGGGAATTTCAAAAAGATTTTAGGGTTTTAGTTTCATCACATATTCCAATCTCTTTCGAAAATCTCTTTAAATTTTTCTATCATATTTCTATTTTTCATTATCACTCCAACTTCCTTATTCTTATCCAAACTATATTCAGAGAAATTTACGCTCCCGAGGAAGAGATACGTTTCATCAATGAAGATTGCTTTTGAATGCATAGAATATTTGTCTAATGTTTTTACTTGTATTCATGCTTTAGTAAGTTCATTTATCGCATCGGAGTTAGTTTTCTCAAATTTTCTATCGGTTATCAATTCTATCATTATTCATAACTTTGCTCTTTCTAAAAGTATATTTTTGAGAGCTGCATCTTGGATATAGGGGAAGTATACTTTAATACTTTTCTTTGCTGAATTGAAAAGTGTTTCAAATTTTTCTCTCGAGTAGTGAGGAGAAAGAACGAGATTATCATGGTAGAGAATATTTTTCTTATGATAAAAATCATTCAAAAATACTTGAGTGAGAATAGGGGTTATTACGGGATCTCTGAGGAATATAAAGAAATCTCTATTCTTTGTGAAATTAGAGTAACTGAAGTTTCAGGTCGATAGAATATTTTCCTCATCGATTACGATGGTTTTCGCATGATTCAGAGCATAGTGTTTTGTATTTGACCATACTATTTCTATCCCTGCTTCTTTCAGAAAGGCATAGGTTTTATTGTTGATACCTGGTGCTTTATATGGATTATGTTCCAAGAGTACTTTGACCTCTACTCATCTATTTTTTGCTCTTTTAAGAGCTTCTTTGATTCTTTTCTCAGTAAATATATATACTTCTAAATATACTTTTTCTTTTGCTGAATCAATTTTTTGTACTATCTGCTCTAAGAGTTTAATATCTGGAGTATGAGCAATAGAGATATTTTCTATCTCTTTTATTTTATCAAGAGAGAAACCTTCTAAATGTTGTTGAAGCTCTATTTGTGAGTTTTCTACTGCTTTATTTTTCTCATAAAAATCCTTATACTCTCATCCAAAGAAGAATGAAAATACAAGGATAAAGGCGATAGCAAATAAATAAGGGAACAGTTTTTTCATTTTTTACCCAAATATTTTTTTAAATACTCATCATTTATTTACGTCTATTTTCTTTTCTTCGGCTACTTTCTCATAGAGTTCTCTTTCTTTTTTTCCAAGTTTCTTTGGTATTTTGATGTGTATTTCAATAAAGAGATCTCACTTTGATTCACTATCTATATGTTTCACTCCATCTCAGTTTATTTTGATGATATTCCCGTGTTCTGTTCCTCACTTAATTTCTATTTTCCTTTTTCATAATATAGGTATATTTATTTCTTTTTCTGTTCCAAGAATGGCCTCTATAACATCGATTTCAAGCTTATAATGTAGATCTACTCCATCTCTTTCGAGTCATTTCTCTTTGAGAGATACGCTAAATTTTACATAGAGATCTCAGTGGGCCTTTGTTTTGATACCATGATTTCATTCTCCAGTGAGTTTAATAATCATACCGTTATCTATTCCAGCTGGTATATCAATAGGAATTTCTTTTTTTACTACTTTTCTTTTTTCTCAGTGACAGTTTGAACATACCGTTTCAAAAGCTTCTCAGCTTCCTGAACATTCATCACATGTACCCGTTTGTTGTATCGTTCCAAACATACTTTGAGTTGTATAGGTTACTTGTCATCTTCCATGACATTTTGTACATTCTTTCTTTCCTGATCATCCCTCTCAATCACAGGTAACACACGATTCTCTTTTGTTAAACTTTATAGTTTCTTTTCCTCCATATATACTTGTTTTGAGGTCTATATTCATTTGGTATTCGAGATCTTCTCCTGGAAAGCTTGTTTTTTTTGACCTTCTTCACCCTCATCCTCCTCATCCTCAAAAAAATGATTCGAATATATCTGATATATCAACATCTACTCAGCCATTATTAAAACCACCTCAAAAAGGATTTCATGCTCCAGAGGTACTTCAGTATGTATCATATTGTTGTCTTTTAGGATCATCTGATAGGGTAGAGTATGCTTCATTGATTTCTTTGAACTTCTTTTCTGCTTCTTTATCTCATCCATTTCTATCAGGGTGGTATTGCATCGCGAGTTTTCTATACGCTTTTTTTATATCTTCTTTCGACGCTGATTTTTCTAAACCGAGGACTTCATATAAGTTCATCTATTTGTATCTATTAGTATTAATGTATGATTCAGGGAGGAATTTTATCGAATTTATACTTTTTGTAAAGATTAAATTCTGCCTGTAGGTGCTTCTCTTGTTTTTTACTTTATTCTACGATTTTCATTTGACTTTTTTTGTAAATCTTTAATATAAAATATTATTTTATGAAAAGTGTAAATGTCAAAAGAATTGGTAAAATATTCAAGATTCCAGAACTATTCAAATGTTGTAGATTTATTAGAAATATTTAAGAATAATAGGGAAACAACTCTCAGAGAAGTAGATAGTATATTACATAAATATAATGACTATTGTAAATTAATTCAGGGAGTTGATTTTCGTATTCTATTTTATGATACGGTTTTACAGCTGATAGGGAAAATGAAGCAAGACATTTTATCTCAATTATATGCGAGAAAATGTAGCGCTTATGATGAAAAGAACTTAAAAGATCTTGCTGAAAATATATGAGAGAAGTTTATGGAATGAAAGATAAATAAATGAAATATATATAATGATATGTATAATCAATACCAACAAATAAAGAAAGAATGAGGTGAGTACGAAGATATAGAAGTTTTTCTGTATCATTATACAAACTTAATTGAGAAATTTATAACGAATAAAAAAGAGAAAATTGACCTTACTATCAGTTTAGAGTGAAGTTATGTAGTATTATATTTGGACTTGATTCAAAGGGGTATCAACAAAAAATATATGGAATATGCAACGAATGGGAATAAATATTATAAGTTTGATTTTGAAGAAGATTCTGCTTGTATTGATCTACTAGAAAAAACTATTCAAAGAGATTTTGAAATTCCTATGTATCAAGTAGAAAGTGTATTTGCTACTGCAAGGTCTTATATGAAAGAAAAAATAGAATTATTAGAGAGAGTTGAAAAGAGAGAGCATATGGGGTAGATTTATTTTCATTCAAAAAAATAGGTTCAGAGAGTATTCTCTGAACCTATTTCATTTTTTATTTCTTTAGTTTTCCATTTTCATAGATATATGCCCACCAAAATTCACCAAGACCATATCATCATAGAGTACATAATATACCAATTATAGCAATGAATACTTCTGTTGGAGAATCATTCACTAGAGATAGAACACTGTAGATTAGAAATGACAAGAGTCATAGAAAAATTATCATTAGAACTACGTAAGCAACCTTTTTCATAATACGATAGATTAAAAATATATATAAACATGATAATTGTATCACATTATTCTCAGAGAATCAAAAAAAGACTCTCTTTTTTTGATTTATTGTATTATACGCTTCCAATTCTATATTCTATTTCTTTACTAACGAAGTCTTTATCTCTTCCATATTTGAGTCTTGAGAGCTCTATGAAAGCTTTTGTTATATTGGTATCTCATGTTTCTAGATAGGGATTTAATGGAATCATTGAGAATGGAGTGGTTGGTTGATTATCAACGGCAAGCTTCATAACTGATTTGAATTTATCCATATTAACTAGATCTTGATCCGAGAAAGTAGGAGCGTAGTATTTACTCATAAACTCACCATCTTCAGGTCAGATTTTATAACTCATAATAGATCATACATTACCAAAGATGGCATTTTTTAGATTCAAACTTGATTTGGTAAGTGCATCTGATTGTTCGAGTTGTCAGAGATATTGATGGGCAATATTAAGTGAGAGTCTATACTTTCTTGCCTCTGATAGAATAGATTCTATAGAATCAGTTACATAGTTTTGGAATTCATCTATATAGAGATAGAAGTTTGTTCTGTCTTCTTTTGCTATCTTATCTCTTCTCATCGCAGCCATTTGAAGTTTCGATACGAGCATCATACCAAGGAGCTTTGAATTGAGGTCTCAGAGCCTTCATTTTGACAGATTTACGAGGAGTATTTTTTTGTTTTGCATGATATCTCCAATATCAAATGATGACTTTGTTTGTCCTATAATATTTCTCATCATTTTGTTGGTGATGAATTGACCAAATTTAGCAGAAAAATAGGGTATTATTTCAGCTTTTTCTCTATCTCACATAGAGGCATAGGTACTATCCCACCAGTTTTTTACGATTGGATTTTTTACATGTCTCGTATGGTCTTTTTGGAATTCTGGATCAGTAAAGAGTCTTACAATATCAGTAATAGCTCATCCGCCTGGATAATCCATAAGTGTGAGAACGGCATTCCTAAAATAATCTTGGAGTCTTGGTCCAAATATTTCATTTCAGAAAAGTTTTATCATTATATTGAGAGAGTCCATAGCTACGAGTTCTTTTTCTTCTTCTGTATTTGCTTCAAGAAGATTGAGTCCCATTGGTCTGTCGGTGTCTGATGGATCAAAGTAGATAATATCATCAGCTCTTTCTCTTGGTATAAAAGGGAGAAGGTCACGTACCAGGTCCCCATGAGGATCTACTACCGCAACTCACTCTCCATTTAGGAAGTCTTGTCTTGCCATAACTTGTAGAATACTCGATTTACCGGTACCTGTTTGTCAGATTACATAAAAATGTCTAAACCTATCTTCTGTTTTGAGTCTGACTTCTTTTTTTACTCATCTATATACATTATGTCATAGGAGCAGTCATTCTTTTGGAAGGTTGCTTGGAGCTTTTACGATCTTGAAGTTTTGCCATTTAATTTCTGCTGTTTGATTATATCTGATATGAGGATAGTGATACAGGGAAGCGAGTTCTTCTGTATTGAGAATCATTTTCTTGAGATAGAAAGGTTTTCTAAAGTATCTAAATATATAGTTCTTTATGAGTTTTTTTTGGTTGTGATGTATAGTGTGTGTAAACTTGTTAAAGTCTGGATAAGCAAATTGACTGAAAGATGAAATAATATTGGTTAGTTCTGTATCGTTCATTTGTTTTTCATTTCCGGTTGTGATAACTCTTACTATCGTTTCAAAACCTGTTTTATCTCATTTTTCATCTACTGTTTTTGCTCTCTCTTGTGTAAGTGCTGATGTTTCTGGATCATTCGGAGATTCAGGAGTTTTATCATCTTGTGATTTAAAGAGGGAAGTTCAGAGTCAGATAATAATCTTTATAGGATTGAGAGTGAACCAGGTTGTTTTCCCTTTCATTATTTTTGAACTGGCTTTGCTCGAATGTCCTTGCCAGTCATCGTCTATTGGTTTGAGGAGTATTTGTATAACGGCTGATTCGTCTTCTTCTAGCTTAGAAAATGCATTAGTAATATTGTTAATAGGGTCTGATTCGAGTTTAGTGTATGTTTTAAATGGGAAAAAGAATTCTTTTTCAGCATTGAGGTAGGTACTGGCTATGTGTTTCCTATCTTTAAAAATATTTATTTCGGTAGTTTCTTCTATGATGGCATCAGTATAGAAACCATTTATTTGTTTTTCTATGAGGTGTTTATAGTTTTTTGGGACGATAATATAGAAGAGTATTTCTCATTCATGTGCAATATATTCGAAACTGATAGTATCTTGTCCAAGAACTTTTTTGAGTATTTTTTTTGAGTATATTGACTTGAGGGAAGCAAAAAGTTGTTCCATAAGACCTATCATTTCCTTGAAGTCTTTTGTGGTCTCTTTTTTCTCATCAAGTTCACTATTTTTTTTAGGAAGTGTGACTTTTAAAAAGGTAAGTTTCAGTGTTCTTTTAAAATCTTCCTTTTTTCTTAGTATGTATATAGCTATATATCAAGCGACAAGACAGCTTATTGATATCCAAAATATAACAGAATAGTCCATTGGTTGTTTTTATTTTTAAGTACTTTTTGTTATTATATCATTTTTTTTATAAAAAAGAAAGAAAAGTAGGAGAAATGTTTCTCTTACTTTTCTTTTTGATTGTTTGGGAGTATAAATATTATTTTTCCTTTTTCTATTAAGTAACAAAATTTATATTTATATCCACTTTTTCTATTGTTATTCCACTACCGTTTAAATGATTACTTTCAATAGTACTTAGTGTTTCTTTGCTTTTAATTATATTTTTTATGATTTTTTCTGTCTCTTTTATAAAATAAATTTGTCAAATTCTTGATATATCTAGATTAGTTATTTTCATAATTTCTAAAAGTTCTCTTCCTAATGAGTTGATTTCATTGTCTAGAGTTTGAAAGGTTGTTTCATTTTTTTCATCTAATATATTGTCTATTTTGTTTGATATTTCATCCATTGATGCGACTAATTTTTCAGAAATATCTATTGCATTAACTTGCTCTTCTAATAATATACGTCCTTTTTCATCTAATTTTCCTTCTTGTGTATCTTTTAATGCATTTAGCATTTCTAAATATATTTTATCTTTTTCTATTAAGTGTTTTTCTATTTCTTTGTGGGTGGATAAACTTTTTTTATATTCTTTAAGTTGGTCTTTTCTTTTAGTATTATTCATATGTATAAATTAGTGAAATATTAAAGTAGTATATTTTTATTATATATAAAATACACTAAAAGTCAAACAAATATTTAAGTGTAATAATATCTTGCTTTTCCAGGTTTTTTTAGTTATATTAGAACGTGATTTTTTAATCTGATAATGAAAGTTTTTCTATGTCAAAAATAATTCTTTTAGACTCTATTAGATCCATGCAAAATGTGGGAGCAATTTTTCGTAATTGTGATGGGGCTTGATTTGAGAAAGTTATACTTACGGGACATTGTCCGACTCCTCCGAGATGAGATATTAGTAAGACGGCACTTGGATCTCAAGATTGGATAGATTGGGAATATTTTCGTGATCCTGTTGAGGTAGTTGAAAGTCTAAAAAAAGACGGATATAAGATATACTCTGTTGAGTTAAATGAGAAAAGTATAGAATACACTCAGTTGTTTGAAAGAGAAGAAGAAAAAGTTTGTTTGATTCTATGAAATGAAATATCTGGAGTGAGTCAGGAATTATTAGACTTATCAGATGAAATTGTTATCATTCCGATGAGATGAAAAAAGGAGTCGCTCAACGTCTCTGTAGCAGCTGGAATTGTTATGTATGCGGTGTAATACTTTTTCCCCTTCCTTTCGTATGCTAGGTCCATAGATACCCCTTGAGGGCATAAGGGGCTAGGGGATGGATTATTTAATTTTTAACACTAATCAATATATCATGAAAAAAGGTTTTTTTATTCTGTTTATTTTATGTTTAATTCCTTCTCTATCATTTGCTGCATCAGATGTAGATTCAGATTATACTCTTATCGATTGTATTGCTTGAGATGATTCTACAGGAGTATCGTTTGATTCGACTCAACCATATCAGACACTCAAAGAAGGTATAGAAAAGAGTATAGAATATATAAACACGAATATTAACACAGTCTGAAATGAAGTAACTGCTTCAGGAAAAACTTTTTCAGTGAAAGTAAAATGTAGTGCCAATAATCTTGTTGATACTACTATTAACCTTGATTTTAAATGAGTATATTATAATAATCAACTGGTAATAGAGGGAATTGAAGACAATGGACTTGTAATTCAAAATACAAAGTTTTATCAAGCATATCAATCTGGGAATATTACTTTCAAAAATGCAAAATTTATAGATGCTCCAGGGTATTATTTTTATGATCAAATGTTTACATCTTCAAGCAACTTAGTGACCCCAGTATCCTTTGGTATTAAAATTATAAACTCTTATATACAATTAAATAATGCCACTCAACTTTGAAGTAAGTGAACATATATTTTAAAGTATAGTGCACACTACCCTGGATACTATAAGATGTATAATAGGCCCCAATATTATGTAGATTATTATTACTATTATTACCATACTACCAATCAGCAAAATATTCAGAACTCTGTAATTGAAATAGAGCTCGATGCTGACTATGATTTTAAGATGCCAGTTTATCTGAAAGATTCAAAAGTTACCTTTAAGAATAAAGCTTTCTGACAAAACTACACTATTAATTTCTTAGAAGAGGGAAATGCAAATAATAGTGCGAAGCTTAATTATTCAGCTCTGGTATCAAATGAGATCAATCTATGAGGAAATAGCTTTGCTACAGAAAATGATGAAGATATAGCATTTATTAATAATAAAATTTCTAACTTTAGTAGTTTTACTCCTTCTGCTAAACCGATTTATTTTAATAATACTATTGAAAATACAAGTGATGTTAGTATCTCTACTTCTCTGCATATGTATAATAATAGTTTTAGTGGAAGTATAATTGATACCTATGATACTTCAAACGTAAGACATAATTATCAAAATGGGGAAACTGGGAGCAAAGGAATTGCTTGGATATTTAGAAGAAATAATGCTCTGAAATACTTCAATATTAATATTACCAGTATCGATATTTTTAAAGAAGTAACGGGGATTGATATTCCAAATATATATAATGCAGTATTTGTAATCTTTCAAAAATAATTATGAAGATTTTAATAACCCATCCCCTAGCCCCTTACCCTTCATACGAAGGGAAGGGGAACATTAAGATTCTTTCAAAAATAATATGATTCTTATTTATCGTTCTTCCATTTTCAGTATATTCAGAAATAAGTATCTGTGATAACGCAAATATATCTTCTACTTGATCTACCGTGACAGAAATATGTAACGGATGAACAAAGATAACCAATATAAGTTGAATATCTTCATTTACTGGATCATACCAAAATATTCCCACAGGCTATTGGTGAGCAGAGTATACCTACAGTCTATCTGAAATCATATATTCTATGAACACTGGGTATATAGGAAATAAATTCTGAGACGAAAGCTGACAAAAAACGATAACAAAAACATCATATAATACACCAGTATGATTTTTTTCGACCTATAAAAATACCTCACTCTTTTTCCCAACCCTAGAAGAAATCCTCTATACCGCACAGAAAATATATCTTACCAATACTGACTCTTGAAGCTGATGATGATCATCAGCTGACAATCAGAACATATGTAACAAACCAGAACAAATAGAGAATATACAAGGAGCAATAAAAAATCAAGAATACGTTGATATCCTCGAACTCACCTGGGAAGCACAAGCAGAAGATACTAAGTTTAAAATCATTCAAAGCTATCCATCATCAGAAACATTTTATGTAGATCAGTGAAATACTACCTTTGAAAGACAAGACCTCGAAGATGGGAAGTCATATCATTATTTTGTTGTTCCATATAATGATTGTTGAGATGGAATATATTCAGACTCTATACAAGTAGAGTATAAAGAAGAAATACCAACCGAACCATATTTAGAAATAGAATGAGATAAAATATATTTTAAGAACACAGATATATTATGAGAGGGAGAAGTTGATCTCAAATGTAGTATTTATTGAAAAGAGATAATCTTACTTTCAGATCAAAGTTATATACATCAAATAAATATTAGCCATATAGAAGAACCATTTGAATGTTATGCTACATACTACGATACAAATGAAGAACTTCAGCAGACTCAAATAGTTACTAATCTTCCAAATAAGACATATATAACTGAACAGGAAGCCTGAAGTATACTTATGTCAGATGCTACCAAAACATTTGAAACAGTATATTATTACCTCCAACCAAAGCCAACAAATTTTCTGACTTATGAGCTCTTCAGTCTCTACATCATCAATACCAAAGCTAATATCATTCTCACAGATAAAACACTCAGTCTGAAAATACTCAAAAACCTTTGACTTATCAGAGCAGAAGTAAGTGGAGTATGACAGATAAAGTATGAAGATTTCTTAGAAATACTTCCAAAAATAGGAGATAATTTTAGGCAAGATATCTTTACAAGAATTACGCAAGATTTTGAACTTACCGAATCAAAAGTATATGCAGATACTCTTAAATCATATATTATCCAGACCGAACTCAAAAAGGAAGATTCTTTTTCTCAAGAACAACTTATCTCATGTTTTATTTATGAATGATGTGATAATGTTGAGCTATATAATTCTTTTTTAGAAAGAGTAAATGCTATTTTTATGGCATCGGAGCAGGAGTATAAGAATTTATGAATTGATGTGACCTCACCCCAGCCCTCTCCTTTGAAAGGAGAGGGAGTAGCTGTTACTTGGGAGATATATATTGAGATACTTTTTAAGGTACTATGAAAGGAAGAGTTTTATCAGTGAGGGTATAGTTTGAGTGAGTATGGTGAGTTTGTGAATGTACTGGGTGTGGGTATAGTTGAGGGAGATAATTTTTATTCTCAGAAGATAGATTTCTTATCCTATAATCGTTTTTCTCTTATTTTGCAAGAGTCTGACATCTTTCACAAGATTTCATTTTTGACTGAGAACTATTTAGAGGAGGTTATTGAAATTTATAAAGATGTTGATAAAAGGGAAGAATTGTTTAATATTTTGAGGGACTATTTGAAATAGAATTATATTTTATATTCTTAAGAATACTATGTTATGTGATTAAAAGAAAATGGTAAGAAGATATTTGATTATCTTTCGAACCTTCGTTATTTTTCAACATTTTTATCAGTAGTAGGTTTATATATATCTTATATTCTGATGTTTAAATTTTCGGAATATGCTCTACTCTTTAAGGTGCCTGTATTATTTGCAGATTGGTTTCCAAGTCAGCCAGAATACGAATTCTTTGCTATGAAGCTATGATTTATTTCCCTTGTAATATGAATAGTGCTTTTTGTTTTTATTCGTAAAGAGAAAGAGAAAGTAAAGAAGCTCAAGCTATGACTTCTTTCTGTTCTTTTGGCACTTGTTTTTTATTTTTCATTTTATGTGACTAACATTAGTTATGTATATAAGAATCACTCTTGTTTACTTATGTATAAGAGTTTTGATTGTGAGACTATTTCGAATAAGGAAAGGTATTTTAAATATTTAAAAAAATATGGTTTTTCAATTAATTGATATGCTAAGTTTGAGACTCTTGAAGATAGCATAGAGGCTATGGAGTTTGCGAAAGAGTATGCAAATGAAAAAAATAAAATTAGGGCTATTTATAGAGGAACATTTAGAGATCTAGATAGGTTTTGATATGATAAGATTTTAGAAGCATATAATGATAAGACTTTTCAGGTATATTTTGTATCTCAAGTAGTGTCTATTAATATTAATGAAGAAAACGATAGAAATTTTTTCTTAAAAAACTTCTATCTTCTCGAAAAGATAGCAGAATATAGTGATGATCAATTACTAAAGGATACCGTTACAAAACTATTAAGTGAATACCAAAAATTATGAAATTTATCTGAAGAAGAAGGTATGGAATTAATACGAACAGTATACACTAATTTTTCAAAGAAAATATGGGATATTGATGGAGTGGCAGAACAGGTATTTTAACTTTTATTATTATGAGAATGCAGAAATTATTATGACTATTCATATTATTTTGCTTGTTCTTTAATGCTTCTTATGGTTATCAATGACAGTTTTGACCTATTCAACCACAAGAATTAAGAATATTAACTTGGTGAGATAATACTTGTAAGCCTTGAAGTTATCAAGAATCAGATATACCCACCATATTTGTACCTGGAATAGCAGCATCATGGTATAGCGAGCAGTGACATACAGAAAGCAAACAGAAACGTTGGATACCAGATCCAGTTACTCACGTCTATGATCCATTATTTTTCGCATTCAAAAGACAATGATATACAATAGAAGATGTTTTCTATAGAGATGAATTTAATCTCGACATAGATGGAAATCCAAAGAAATCCCTCTATCTTTTTGGTTATGATTGGAAAAAAGATAACAAAATTACAGCTACACTCCTGACTCAACTGATAGGAAAGATACTTTTAGAATATGAAGAGTATAATGGCTGTAATATAGGGAAAGTAAATATCATTGGTCATTCTATGTGATGATTGGTAGCCAGAGCGATGTTGGAGGATATGTGTGTAGAATATTGAAAAGATGAACAAAATGGAAATAAAACGGTAAAAAATTATCCAACTGATGATACATTTTTTGCAAATGGAGATATTATTTCCTTTCCTTCATTTTCCTGTATTAATCCCTACCCAACAGAATCAACAGGAACAAAAATTAAAGTACATAAATTTATCACGATAGCCACTCCTCATAGAGGTTCACCGAAAAGCTTGGCACTTTGGGAAAGGTGAGATATAGAATTAACAGATGGGCTATCATTCTGAAAAGTAATTAAATCACAACTTACTTCTTTTCTAGGAACTGACCAAAACTTATACCAACTCATTCATTGATACAGTGAAAAAATACCAAATGGGATTGTTACTCTCTGACAACTTCTCCCAGATATTAAAAATGAAACCACATATAATACTAAACTTGAGTATTTAAATAAGCCAGATTTAGTAAAAACATACGAAATTAAGAAAAGTAATTATCCTAAGAATTCATTTTTAGAAGAATTGAATAGAAAAGAAAATATTAATAAGATATGGGACAAAGTAGGAATATATATATCTTACTACTCTTTAAAAACCTGACAATCCGGTAAAAATAATATTGTTTGATATAATCTGAGATGAAATGATTATCATGATTTTATGTGAAAACCCATTAAGACAAACCTTACTCCTTGGGATATTACAGAAACTCTAGAAGGAAAAGATGTATATGATTTCTATAAATGAGATCTTGATTATAAAGAATATAATATTTCAAGTACTGTGCTTAATGATAAATGATCTTGATGAGATGGAACGGTGCCGAGTAATAACTTGAGACTGGTGCCAAATAATAGTCTATCGAATCAAGAAATTGAACATTCGAAGTTTGAAAGCAAAGAGATTAAATGTTATGACGACTCTCTGGATAACTATGATAATCCAGTTTATAAAAATATATGACTAAATACAGAATATGAGATATGTAGTCATACAAATATGCCAATTGCTACTATTCCAGAAGTAATTGACTTTATTACATGACAGAAAACAGAAGATAAAAGAGGTGAGATATTAAGAAATCTATGATATACAAGGTATTTAGAAGTACCAAAGAAAGAAATTTGAGCTGTTGATGTACTTAATAGATGAATTCATAATTATACGTCTTTGGATGAATATTTTGAGGAGGATTATTTTATGCCGTCTAAAACAGTAATTGAAAATGGGGAATATAAGAACTCACTTGATCTTGGAGATAATATCTTGAAGTCTTTTAGAGTAGCCCGCTACGACATCCTCTCACCAATCAACCTCCTCATCACCGATGACCAATGAAGAAGCATCTGAATCGATCCTGAAACAGGGAATATTATCAATGAAATACCAGGAGCATGGACGAGTTGAAACACAGAGTGAAGTGGAGAGCCTGAGTTTTTTCTGATCCCTATAAGTGGAACAGGAGCAAACCATGAAATAAAAACTTATGGAACATGAGATGGAGAATACCATATTGTTATGAGTGAAATAGAAACAATTTCCCCCTCTCCTATTGGGAGAGGGGCGGGGTGAGGGCTACAAGAGGGAGTAGGACAGAAAATTCCACTCATCATAGCCTGAACAGCCAAGACCAATTTCTGAGAAGACTATGAAGTTGAAATTGCAGAAAACTGAGCTGAGTATGTAAATCTTACAGAAACGACTCCATCAACGCTTGAAGTATCTGAACAAACTATTACGACGGATCAAAGTAATCTAGATATAAGATATACGGTGAGATGAAACTCTGAAAATGTAGGAAAAATTCAGTATATTTTTTGAGGTGAAACTAAAACAACCACTATTAATTGAAAACTCACTCTCAACCTCCCACAAGAAACGACTTATGATCTAAAACTTCAACTCCTTGATGAAAGCAATCAACCATTAACGAACGCTGAAAGCCAACAAACTATAAGGATAACAAAAATCAAAAAACAACCTACTTTAAGCGAACGTATTCAACAAAGCTCATATAATCAAGATTCCCCTTCCTTTCGTATGAAAGGTAAGGGGCTAGGGGATGGATTATTACAATTTAATTATTCCAATCCACACACCCTCCCACTTCAAATCCACTCCACCGATACCCAAAACTGACCTCTCTGATATCAACTGACTCATAACTATGATACACCAGAAAATCAGTCTGAAAACTTAGAATACATCTACAAAAAAGATGATGAATGAGATGATGTTCTTGACTATGTAACTGACAATGAAACCAATACTCTCTTTTTTGAATACCAAGATAACTTAATAAAGCAAATCAAAGATCTTTACGGAAACAAACTTACCTTTGAATACATCATTATAGAAAATACTCATTTCTTGACTGATATAAGAATACAAAATACAGTTGAGTTAAAGCCAATACAAAACATTCCGGTAGACTATAGTGAAGACCTCGAACCACAAATGAAAATTGATACTATAGAACTCCAAACAACCATATTTGATAATTATCCCCCTTCCTTTCGTATGAAAGGCAAGGGGCTAGGGGATGGATTATTAAAAAACAAGATCCAATACTCTCAATGACAAGACTGAAACCTTTATTCAATACTCTGAAATAAAATCTATCAAATAAACAAAAAAACAAAGAAAAGAAAATTGATGTCCATCTCCCTTTCTCAAAGGGAGTACCCGAAGGGGGAGGGATTATCAAATATTTTCGTAATCAAACAGTGAGAAATATATTTTACTGATACTCAGAATCATTTTTACAAATACACCAATAAAAAGCTCTTTTCATATGATATTCTCATACCATGAAGCTTTGTGATGAAACAATGAAAGGTATATTATCTTAACCCATTCAAAAAACAATACAGCATCTATGATCTAGAAAAACAAGAATTACAAAAAGTAGATACCAAGAATTTCTATACAGATATATGAATAAAAGATGATGAAATAATTCTTATAGATGAAGAGAATGAACAGGGAAATAACCAAGACCATCCAGAATTTGGAATGAAATACGAGAAAAAATTGCAAAAACTAGAAGAAAAGTTAAAATTTGCGTATACAACTGAAGTAAAAGAGAAGTTAAGAAGAGCAATAGAAAAAAGTAAAACAAAGTTTTTGAAGAGAATAAAAGACGAATATATAAAAATAGAAATGAATTATCTTATTGATAGAATCCTAGGTTTGTTATGATAAAAAAAATATTTGCTACATTTTTGTTTCTTACTTTCAGTTTCTTTTTGAATCCTGGGTCTTTTGCTGACTCTATTCCAGTTGAAAATGTATTTGTAGATATTGATACAGATTATAAATATTATAAAGAACTTCAGACCCTCTATGATAAAGGTATGATCTTTCCAGATAGTGAATGAAAGTTTGCTCCTTATGATCTTTTGAACAGAGATCAGTTCGTAGGAATCGCATCGGAGGTCAGTTGTAAGAAATGTATACAACCAAATACTGATATTGAATTTCTTTCAAAATATACCCTGGAACCATTCTTTGATATTCCCGATAGTAATAAATATTTTTATTGTATCAGTGATGCAAAAGAGAATAGTTTTGTAAATGGATATGATGCTAATTTTACATGTGATGATGGTACGTTCCAGGCTTGAGAGAAACCTTTTTGTGCCAATAATACTATTATTCTTGAAGAAGCCCTAGCAGTGATTCTGAGGATGTCTTGAATATTAAGTAATCAAGAGGCAGATGCTATCAGGCAAGATATTGCCGATGGAAATATTACCGCAGATCTTGCAGATGATGTGAGTCCAAAGAATCTTGATGGAAGTGTATATAGTTTTTATCCAGATTTTATGAAAGCTTTGGAATATGAACTTATAGAATATGATATTGATGGAAATCAAATAGTATACCATTTGATAGAAAAGGTGGATAATAAACTCAGACCAAAAAAAAGCGTGACGAAAGAAGAATTTCTGCGTATTGCTTATGTTGCCTTAAAGGCAAATAGCTGTATAGAAAGACAGGATAATAATCTTGCGTTAAAGATGAATATTCTGGATAGAGTATGTACGAGTGGAGAAGAGAATTGTGATTTGTCGAATCTAAAGGATCCAAATAATATATATGATTTGGCACCAGAAGTATGAGGGGTATGTGATCAAGGTATTAGAAATCCAGATGGATATATATGGAGATTTTATAATCTCGATTCTGGGATAGAAATTAAAAAATACTGAGAATTTATAGATAATCATGAGTTTTTATCGGATGGAAAGCGGAAAGTATTTCTCAGAGTAATAGATAACTGTGGGAATACATCAGAGGTTCATAACACTATTATTATTTGAGGAAGTAACCTAAAGGTAAGTCTAAGAGCAGATCCAATTACTGGAAATGGTCCTTTGAATGTTGATTTCACTTGAGTAGCATCTTTTGGGACGACCCCATATAATTATAATTGGTTTTTTGGAGATACAAAAAAATGATTTGGAAGGATAATTAGTAATATATATGCAGATCCTTGATTTTATGAAGCATTACTTTCTGTAAAAGATAGTGATGATAATACCTGAGATGCCACTGCTATTATTCAGGTTCTAGAGAATCAATGTGATCAAGACTCTGATAGTGATGGTTGGAATGACTGTGTGGATCTCTGTCCAGTAATAGAGGGAGTGGCAGAAAATAGTGGTTGTCCAATATTGGAAGTAAAGTGTGAGAATAATGATGAATGTAGAGAAGGCTATAGTTGTGAAAAAGAGAGTTTATGAGTATGAGTTTGTCTCCCTATTGCTTTAGATACGAGCTGTTTATATGATGGAGGAAGTGTGTTATTCGGAAATGCTATTATCAATAGTTGTCCATCAAATATATTCCTAGACTTCAAATCATCTTTGAGAAAATGCGATAAAGTATTCCCGGCTATTGTTTCTCCTGATAGTTCAAGTATATATAGTAAGGGGAATCTGTTTGAGATAAAATAGACCACCCCTAGCCCCTCCTTATCAAGGAGGGGAACTAAAAAAACCCCTCCCCTTATTAAGGGGAGGTTGGGAGGGGTCTCTATTTTCTAAAACTTTCGAGTATTTCTTGTGCAATATCTTTTCCTCAGAGTCAGAAAGCAAGTCATCCAGCGATGGCTAACATTGATATAAATCATATAAGAATCGTATTTGTTATCTCAGTAGCAATTCATATTTTACTCAGTACCACCATAAGGGTAAAAAAGAGAATTATAATTTTTGCTCATGAGGCAATAATTTTTGCTGTTTTTTGCTTGGTGAGATCAAGAGCATGGTAGATTACATCGTGTACAAAATTTGCGAATCTGATTCAGAAGAAACCAATTACTACTCATATAAAGAGACTTGGTAAATACTTAAGAAGTTCTCATAGAAAATCTTCTATCTCTTTTATTCCTATTACTACAATAGCGAGTCTAAAGAAAACAAGTAATATATAGTAAGAAAAGGCTTTTGCTACTATTTCATTTATCTTTATTTTGTCAGATATTTTTTTTCTTAGAGGATGATGGTGGTGTTTTTCTTTCTTCCCATCTTCTTTTTCGTCTTCAAAATTTACATTGAGTTTATCAATAAGTTCTATAATTTTGAATCTTTTGAAAATATACATTACTGCTTTAAATATTCACATTGAAATGAGAATTCAGATTCCCATAGTTAGTATAGCCCCAATGAGTTTTGGAGAATAGAATTCTAGAGATTCAGCAATCTTTGCATATATATTGTTGATATTTATTATATCGAGCATTTTTCTTGATTTTAAAAGTATATATTCTTATTTTAATATATTTTATCTGAAATGCAAAATGTGAGAGAGTTTTTTCTTTGATTATTAAGCAAAAAATAGGGAGTATATAATAGTACCCTATGTCAATTGAAAAATATACATAATCTTTCATTTTTATGATAAATAAATACCATCATCTATGGTATTTATTTATTTATTTATTTATTTATTTTATGCATCACATTAAAAAGAAAGGATTTACATTAGTAGAGTTAATAGTAGTCATTACTATTCTTGCTATACTTTGAACCATAGCTTTTATATCATTACAATGATATTCAGAGAATGCCCGAGATACTAAGAGGGTAGCAGATGTTAATAATATCAAGAAAGCCCTAGAGTTCTTTGTTCTCAATAGCGAGATCTATCCAATGCCGGATGAAGTATGAGCAGCGAGTTACTCATGAGCAGAAATCTACTATCAATGAAGACTCTGAGACAACGTGACGCAGAACCTATCAAGAAATTTAAAGGAAACACCAAGAGACCCCGTGACAGAGGAAGCATATATCTATTCAGTAACCGAAGATCAACAACAATATGAAATAACAGTGGTATATGAATCTTCGGTAGCTCACAGTTCATTTTTACAAACCTATGCTGACCTTTCAGAATGAATAGTAGCTATAACGTGAAACTACAATGGCCTCTACGTTCAGACAGATGATTACGCAGTTCCCTTACCAAGTATTACTACATCAGACACATTACCTATTACTCTTACGAGTGATACGGTCAAATCTCAGATGACATCATGATGAACGAACAGACCATCCGTATGATGAGCTCCATCACAAACCTGAGCCTTGGATATTAGTTTGTCAGTCTATGAATGAAAAGTAGACGTTACTTCAAGTAATACAGAGAAGAAAGCATTTATTCAAGCTATCCAATGAGCCTATGCTGGAAGTAGTCTCGCACAGTGATGAAGTATCTATGAAGAAATAGTCAGTAAGACGAGTGATGCTGATATGGTTGCATTTGCAAATGGAGCGATAGCGAGTACAGACTGAGAAGCAGCACCGGAAGTTCAACAGTGTCCAGAATGAAAAGTATTGAGTTGAGAAGTATGTATTGTAAACCTTGCTACCTTTTGAGCAGGTGGAAGTGATACTCTTCCATTGAATGTAGATAATGGTTCAACTATTGTTATCGATACGAGTATTACCTCATCAAACAAAGCGAGCTTTAGTTGTTTACTTTGATATGAATCAGATACGACTTCACCGAAGTATTGGTTTGAATGAAGTGGGGAATCAGTGAATGTAAAGACAGAATGAGGTTGTATAGTGAGAGATTACTCAAGTTCTTTTGCTGGGATTTCTGATTTGGCTGCTGATCTATCAATAGTTATTTATAATTCAAGCTATTCTAATAGCAGCAATATGTCACTCCTACCTTGTGACACTGATTTGTCATCTGCAAGTGGGAATGGAGGGTATTACTTCAATACAACAACCGGTGATATAACCGTAGTAGCTGGAGGAGGGTGTTTGGCTATTGTTACAACCATTACAGATATAGCTGGTCTATTTAATACTTATGATTATGTTGATGGGATTGGAACCGATGCGAGATTCCAACTATTTTATGGAGACTTAGAACCAGTAACATCAAAAAATGCTCTATTTGTAGCTGATGCATATAATCATGCTATTAGGAAGATAGATATGAGTGACTCTAACTATACGGTATCCACTATAGCAGGTATAGGTGGTTCTGCAGGAAATGTAGATGGTATCAATGGTGTTTCAAAACTTTCATATCCATGGAGTATAGTATCTGACCCATCAGGAAATTATTTATATGTAGCTGATGCCAATAATTTTAAAATTAAAAGAATTGATATTAGTAATACAGATTATACCGTATCAACTTTTGCTGATATAGGTTCAGGAACTTATCCAAGAGCTATTACTATTGATCCTTTAGGAGAATATTTATATGTAGCAGAAAGGAACGGTCAGAAGATTGATAGAATTGAAATATCTTCTGGGACTATGGAAACTATTGCTGGTAACGGTACTCAAGGATATACTGCTGGTCCTACCACAGGTGCGAATGCTCAGTTTAATCAACCTATAGGTCTTGCAGTATATGGAGATAGTTTATTTGTAACAGAAAATAATAGTACGGTTCTAAGAAAGATAGATCTTAGTAGTACTGACTATACTACTTCAACGATTGCTTGAATATATGGTGCAGCTGGTTCTTTGGATGCCGCTATTGGAACGAATGGTAAAATAGCTTCAAAAGGTAATCTTACGATGGATTACTCTAAATGAATTTTATATATTCTTGGCTGAAGTATAGCAGAAGTTGATGTTACGAATTCAGATTACCCAATTTCATATCTAAAAGATAATGGGAGCAATATAACGGGAGCTAATACCGGAGGGAGATTTGATAATACGGATGGGAGTTTATATATTATGGGTGCATCATTAATTAGAAGAATAGTTCGTGAATAATAAAAAATTTGAATGAGAGAGTAACGACCTACTAAAAAAGATATTTCAATAAACTGAAATATCTTTTTTAGTAATTCGTATTCACCGTAAAATTTACTGATGTTTGATAGTTTCAAGCAAATTGTTCTGCGTCTATAATAGCTCAGTACTTGAGTTTATAAACATAACTATTTTTATCTCAGTTCGTATTGAGACTGGCAGACTCTGAGCCTATAATAGTATCAGTTGTAATAGTAGTTGGAGTTCCAGAATATACTTCTTGGTCGTATCAGAATCCTTCAGAGCTGTCCCAGTCAGGTATTTGCTCTCAGGATCAAGTACCAGTTTGGAGAAGAGTCGTTTTATTCATTTTTACATCAAAGGCTGCTCCGAGTGTCTCTATAGTAATTATGAGCTCATCAGTTGAGAATGATCAGGTACCAGCATAGAGATCTCAAATATCTATAGCGCCAGTTGAGATAGTGGCGGTAATCTCATCTACATAAAATATAATATCTTGGGTTACATTATTTCCAATAAAATCTGATACTCAGAAAGAAACTTTGTACTTTCAAAAGCTGATACCAGCTATAGAATAATTTGATCCAGTAGAAGTTTCAGCATTAGTAGTGAGGTATATTCCACTTATATCAGCTCAATAGGCTGACACTCAGTCCCATTTATGAAGGGTTTTTGCTACAGAGGCTGCATCTATTCATATTCCTCATACATTGTCTTCATAATCAAATGTTACGGTAAGGTTTCAAATAGGGAAGAGGAAGTTATCAGCAGGTGATGATCAGGTAATACTTGGGTCTGTTACATCGAAACTTATAGTAAAGTTAGAGAGATGTAGAAAAGCAGTTTCTTGGGTAGGGTTTTTTACTTTTACAAAACAATTAAAATAATATCACGCACTGAGAGTATTCAGGGTTATAGTGTTATTTCATACTATAGCTCCTGTTGCATTACTATCACAGTCTCAACTATAAAATAAATCTCAAGCTATTGGTGAATCAAAGGTATAATCAGGAGTAGCATCTGCACCGTATTCAGCTACAGGTGTTATCTCAGTAAGATCAAACTCTGCTCATACTATAGTAAATGGGGTTACACTTATGACACTCGTACTCGTGGTTCATGTGGCAGTAAGGGTAATGCTACAATCACTATAGGTTCCTTCAGTTAATCCAGAACCAGATCCATCAGAATCAAAGTTTATTATGTTTGTTCATACAATGGCATCATTCGTTACTGAATTACAACCTCAGGAGTATGAGAGTGGTCCTTCAGTGTCACTAAAGAATTCGTATAAAGGGTTTCTATTGGTTGTAGGAGAAGAAACTGGTTGGCTTTCATAAAATACGGTAATGTTCCATCTATCAGTAAAATAGTTTTGGATTCATTTGATTTCACTATAAGTAAGAGCATGGTTCCAAGAGAGCATTTCTCAGATACTTCCATCAAAATAATATCAGTCTCCACTAATGGCAACATTATCAGAAGCTCTTACCGTATCATTTCTTACGGCTCATAGAGCAGTAAGACCTGAATGGGCTGATTGGGAATCTACGTGTCATTCATAACTCGCGAGGTTTCCATTTATATATATGAATAGCTTGTTATCTATATCGTTTCAGGCATTAGAGTCTTGTACTATCATAGAGAAATATACCGTGTTTGGTTCGACGGCTCATAGATCTACAGATTTGTATTGATGTCAGGCATCCCATTCTATATTATTCCATACTCAGGCATAAATACGTCCATTGTGAACGATAAAACTATATCACCTTGATCCTCATCATTGTTCATAAATGGTTTGAAATGTCGTAACATCGTCTCAAGTCTTAAATACGGTGGCAAATGATTTTTCAGTAAAAGTAGCATTCGTGTTAATAGCTCATTGGTTTGCTATATCATAAAAGTCATCGGTTCCATCAAAGAGTATAGAAGGTCATCAGTTGAGAGAATTTATTATATAGAGTGGCATATTTGCTCAAGTTCATTGTGTTGCATCAAAAGCATTTACTTTGTCTACCCACGTTGAAAGGGTACCACTATTACTTGGTTCATTTCCAGGATTCCCATCTCCGTCAGTATCATAGGCATCAAAATGAAATACTTGATTGGCTATAGCACTTGGGAGAATGATACCAGTACCAGTGGTATCTATTACTACACTAAAAGGACTTATACTTAGGGTAGTTTCATTCAGGCTCCAATCTGTATGTGTGATAATACAATCGTTATAGTTTCATGCTACAAGTGGTGAGCCTGCACCATCGGAATCAAGAATAATCATATTATCTCAGAAGCTTGCCGAAGTAGTGACTGAACTACATCCTCAAGCATAAGTCAGAGTACCAGTATTATTGGTTGAGAATGTATATGCTGGATTGGTGTCAGTCGTTACTCCTGGAACTTTATCAACTTCTGTAAGAAGAGTAAGGTTCCATCTATCTGCAAAATAGTTTTGTACTCATTGTACTTCTGCATAAGTAAGGGCATGGTTCCAAGATACGAACTCTCATATTTCTCAATTGAGGTAGGCAGGACCGCTACTATTTGTATTGTCAGATGCTTTTACGGTATTTCCATTTATTCTTCACATAGATATTGCTCACCCATGACTTGCTTGTGCATCAACATGGTCCTGGAAACTCGCAAGGTTTCAGTTGAGATATATAGAAAGTTTATTATCTACATCTGCTACGTTCGTACTGTCTTGAACAATCATTGGAAAATATACCGTGTTTGCTTGTACCACTCATAGGTCTACAGATTTGTATTTATGTCAGTTGTCCCATTCATTGGTATTCCATACTCAGGCATATATATGTCAGTTTTCTATCATGAAACTATATCATCTCACTCATCCTCATTGTTCGTATATCATTTGAAATGTGTTCACATCATTTCCAGTTTTAAAAACAGTAGCAAATGATTTCTCGGTGTATGATGAGTTTGTATTAATAGGGGTTTGATTTGCTATGTCGTAATAATCATTGGTACCATCAAAATCTATAGCTGGGAGTCCGTTGATAGAAGTAGTTCTATATCTTGGCATTGCATTTGTTGTTCCTTGAGTTGCATTATAGGCATTTTCAGTATCTACCCAAGTACCAAGAGTAGCATTATTATTTGGTTCATTTGCTGGGTTTCCATCTCCATCTGTATCTTGAGCATCATAGTGGAATATAATATTTGGAAGCGTACCTGGATCGATTATTTCTGCATGAGCAATACTAAAAAAACCACTAAATATTGTAAAGAAATATATAGTAACCAGAGAGTAGAATCCTTGTATTATTTTTAGGTTTATTTTTTGCGAAAACATATAAATTTTTATAGGTTATTTATATGTTATTATTTTATCATTTAATTGATAGGATTGAAAAAAATATGAATTGATATTATGGATTATTATTGTATTAATAACTTGTGCTTATTGTGAAATTTACAAAAGTTTGATAGTCTCACGCAAATTGTTCTGCTTCATTGAAGAGGGCTCAGTATTTTAGTTTATAGGTGTAGGTATTTTTATCTCCATTGGTATTGAGGCTGGCAGCTTGTGAACCAATGATTGTATCGGTTGTTATAGCTGTTGGAGTGCCAGAATACACTTCTTGGTCGTATCAAAAACCCTTTGCTCCATCCCAATCAGGGATTTGCTCAAATGCTGTTGCTCCAATTTGCAGAAGAGTAGTTTTATTCATAACTATATTGAATCAGGCTCATAGAGTTTTTACTGTTACTATGAGTTCATTACTTGAAAAAGCAGTACTATTAAAGGGAAGGGTTCCAATATCTATTGTTCAGGTTCCAATAGTAGCTTCTATTTCATCTATGTAGAATATAATTTCTTGAGCTGTATTATTTGCAGCAAGGTCTGATACTGAGAAAGAGAGTTTGTATTTTCAGAAAGGAGCTGAATTTATGGAATAGTTTGATGAGGATGCTCATTGAAGATTTGTGGTGAGGTAGGTTCCACTGATATCTGCTCAATAGGCTGATATACCATCCCATTTATGGAGTGTTTTTGTGATAGAAGAACTGTCAACTCAGATTCCTCATACGTTGTCTTCATAGTTTAGAACGAAAGTAAAGGTTCCAATAGGGAGGAGGTCATTGTCAGTTGGTGAAGTAGAGGTAATAGTTGGACCTGTGAAGTCAGTACTAATAGTAAAGGTTCATATATGAAGATAGGAGGTTATTTGGCTCGCATTTGTAACTTTTAGATAACAATCATTATAGGTTCCATCAGCAAGAGAATTAAGAGTGACAGTATTATTTCAGACGGTACTGGTTGTCGTAGCACTACTACAGGCTCCAATATAGGTAATAGTTCCTGCAATTGGAGAATTAAATGTATAGTCAGGAGTAGAATCACTGTCAGGACTCGGTATAGGAGTTACTTCTGTTAGTGAAAATTCTGCCAACTCTATCGTAAAAGGTGTAACATTTATGGTACTGGTAGTTCATAATACGTCGAGAGTTACTTTACAATTTGAATAGGTATCGGCAATCATTCATGAACCAGCTCCATCAGAATCAAAAGTGATGGTATTTTCTCATACAACAGCACTAGTAGTAATAGAATCACAACCTCAGGTATATGAAAGGGTTCCCTCAGCATTGGAATAAAATTTATAGAGGGGGTTGTTACTGGTAGTAGGGGAAGTTACAGCTTGTGTTTCGTAAAAGAGTGTAATATTCCAACTGTTTACAAAATAGTTTTGTATTCATTGGATCTCACTATAGGTAAGGGCATGGTTCCAAGATATAAGTTCTCATATTTTTCCACCAAAGTAGTTCCCATCTCATATTATTGGAATATTATCATGAGATTGTACACTTGCTTCTTTAATACCTCATAATCATATACTTCCAGTTTGAGTTACTTGAGCATCAACATGTTCCTGAAATGATGCAAGGCTTCCATTGAGGTAAATATAGAGTCTATTGAGTAGGTCATTCGCAGTTTGACTATCTTGAATAATAACAGAGAAATACACACTATTTGGCTCGACGGCTCAGAGATCAACGGATTTATATTGCTCTCATATATCCCACTCAATACTATTCCAAGCTCACGCATATACGTGTCAGTTGTCTACAATAATATTGTATCATCTCAAGTCTCATCACTGTTCGTAGATAGTTTGGAAAGTATTCACATCATCTCATGTTTTAAAAACAATTCAAAAGGATTTTTGAGTAAAGGTTGGGTCTGAATCTATAGCCCCAGTACTGGTCATATTATAGTAGTCATCTATTCCATCAAATTGTATTGATGGTCATCAATTGATAGAGTTTATTATATAGAGTCATTGTTGGCTTCCTCCAGTTTGAGTTGCATTATTGGTGTTCATAAGGTCTACCCAAGTAGCGAGGGCTCAGCTGTTACTTGGTTCATTTGCAGGGTTTGCATCTCCATCAGTATCCTGTGCATTTAAGTGAAATACTCATGAAGCAATGGCACTTGGGAGTATGATTCCAGTTCCGGTAGTGTTTTCAACAACATTAAATGGACTTACGTTGAGAGTAATTTCATTTGAGAGGTAGTCAGTAAGTGTTATGACACAGTCACTATATTCTCACAGAGTAAGAGGAGCTCCAGCTCCATCAGAATCAAAAGTAATGGTATTATCTCATATTGTAGCACTGGTTGCAGTTGAATCACAGGATCAGGCATAGGTGAGACTTCAGGTTGCATTACTTGAGAAGATATAGCTGGGGTTTGTATCTGTTGTAATGATTTCGACTCTTTCTATTTCTGTTAGGGCTGTTACGAGCCATTTATCAAGGAAATAGTTTTGTACTCATTGTATTTCACTATAGGTGAGAGCATGGTTCCAAGATATCATTTCTCATATACTTCCGTAGAGAGGACTTCCATCTAAAACTGTAGAGTTATCATCAAGGTTTACAGTATCTTCTCTTACTGATCATAATCATATACTTCAGGTATGAGAAGTTTGAGGATCTACATGGGTTTGAAAAGATGCAAGGTTCCCATTCAGATATATGGAGAGCTTATTCTCTGAGTCATCTCAAGAAGTACTATCTTGTACCACTACTATAAAATATACCGTATTTTTTTGAACTACTCATAGATCAACTGACTTATATTTATGACCAGCATCCCGGTCTACAGTATTCCAAGCTCAAGCATATACATGACCATTATATACAATTATATTATATCATTTATCAGCTCATCATTGTTCATATATCACTTGAAAGTTGAGTATATTGATTCAGGTTCTAAATACGGTTGCAAATGATTTTTCTGTAAAGGTTGCATTTTCATTTATGATCCCTGAACTAGTAATGTTTGCGAAATCGTTATTTCCATCAAAACTAATGGATGCAAGACCATTGATTCATTTGGTAGTAGTATATTTTGGTCTTTGATTTGATACAGGCTGATTTGCATCAAACCCATTTGCTTTATCAACCCATGTTGCTATACGATTATTATTCGAAGGTTCATTTGCTGGGTTGCCATCTCCATCAGTATCTAGGGCATCGTAATGAATTACCAGATTTGATATTTCACTAGGAGTAATTATTGCGGCATGAGAGGTACTAAAAAAAGCACCAAATATTATGAAAAAATAAGTGGTGAGGAATAGGGATAAAAATAGTCCTATATTAGGTTTCCTCTTTTTTAAAAACATACTAGTTTAAGTAAGTAATTTTTATTGTTATTTATTATACAATTTTCTCTTTTGAAAGGAAGAAAAATGTCTTGCTAGATATTTAAATATCGGTATAGTATACGTATCTTTTAGTTGTATAATTTATTTTGTATATGCCTACAGATATATATGATCCAAGGGAAGTAGTTAATTTTAGCGCTTGACCTGCTATGCTTCCATATGAGTGTCTAAAAGAGTTACAAGAGAATCTTTTGAACTTTAAAAATACTTTTTGTTCTATATTAGAGGTAAGTCATAGGTCAAAAGAATATATGGAGCTTAATACTGAAACACAAGATTTATTTCGTGAGGTTTTGAATATTCCAGGAAATTATAGGATTTTATTTGCTCATGGTGGTGCGAGTACACAGTTTGCGAATATTGCTGCAAATTTTCAGGGGAAGCAATGATATGTCATTACGGGTGATTTTTCTGAAAGAGCATATAAGGAAGCTCAGAAGGTATCTGAATCTTTTGTATGAAAAAGAGAAGTGTATGAGATTGCGAGTGGGAAGGAGTCGAATTTTTCTCAGATCCCTAGTTTGGAAATTATTTCAGAATGAATACAAAAAGATTCTACTTATGTACATATTACTGATAATAATACTCTTTTTGGTTCTACTTTATTTCAACTTCCTGAAACTGATGTTCCTATAATTGCTGATATGACTTCGAGTCTTTTAAGTAGAGAGATAGATGTAAGTAAGTATGGGATGATTTATGCTGGTTTTCAAAAGAATATTGCTCCAGCTGGAACAGCAGTAGTTATTATAAGAGATGATTTATATGAAAAACTTGAAGAAAAACTTCCTGCTATGTATAGTTATAAGACATTAGTTGATATAGATAGTTTGTATAATACTCCCTCTACCTTTAATGTATATTTTTCGAATCTTGTTCTTAAATGGATTAAGCAGTTATGATGACTGGAAGTAGTAGAAAAACTTTCTCGTACAAAATCTGAATTGCTCTATGATATTGTTGATAGGAGTAATGGTTTTTATAACAATGCAATTCATGAAAATAATAGGTCTATTACGAATGTAGTATTTACTTTAGGTGATTGAGGATTAGAAGAAAAGTTCTTAGAAGAGGCATCAGAGCATTGATTAGTGAGTTTGAAAGGACATAAGAAAGTTGGAGGTATCAGGGCGTCTATTTATATATCTATGTCATATGAACACGTGAAAAGATTAGCTAATTTCATGGAAAAATTTCAAAAAGAAAATAGTTAAAAAAATAAAGTATCATTTGATACTCTATTTTTTTAACTATTCAGCTCGCTAAAGCAAGCTGTTGAAATATAGATTTAACAGAATGCTTTAGCTTTCTGTATTTTTATCATATGATACTCTATTTTTTTTCTGTCCATTTTATGAAATCATCGAATGTCTCGAGGGTTTCATCTGCTGCTTGAACTACTTTATCTCTCTCTACATTTTCTATAAAAGCAAAGAATGTATCAACTGCTTTTCCTTCTTTGAGTTTATAATCATTCCAACCATCTCAGATAGATATTTTTTTTCCAGGTAGATTAAGATCATTTACTATTTTTACTTTTCCTCAGTCCTGAGATAAAGGATTTCTAGTATCGATTCATTTTATATTTCCATTGATATCGTATAGAAACTCATTTGCAAATACGTGACTTTCATCAATTCAAAACTCATTTGTAATAGGGATAATACACTCTCTAAAACCTCAAGAAAGTATATAGATATTTTCCTTATTTTGTTTTATAAATTCTTTATTCTTAAGGAATGAAGGGGTAATTTTCTTTTTAAGAGAATCTACAGTATGTTCTATATTTTCTTTATTAATATCTAGGAGGCTGATTCTTGCCTCAAGTGCTTTTCAAAAACATATATCTCATATCATCGCAAGGTCGGTAATTTTATTTTGTATTTCTTGGAGTATACCACTCTTAGGGGCATCTGGAGAGTATGATACTAAAATAATTTCCTCAAGAGTTTCTACTTGTACGAATGTGGAGTCAAAGTCTATAAAAACGTGAGTATTGTTCATATTAATATCTAAAAGTTATATTATGTATTACTTTTTATAGTATGAATAAAGGTTATTGTGTCAAATTCCTTAATGAATTAGATTTTAAATGTAAGTTATTAATATTAATTCTAAAATCTTTTTGAATTAATAGAATATTTGTATATGATCAGTAGGTTGTATTTTATAATTTCTCCTTTGACCATGACAAAAACATCTTTTGAAAAATCAAAAATTAATATTCTTCTTCTCGAATGAGTACACGAAAGTGCAGTTGAAACATTTAGAGAAAATGGGTATACGAATATAGAGTATATCAAATGAGCTCTTGATCAGGATCAGCTTATAGAAAAAATAAAGGATGTTCATTTTATATGAATTAGATCACGTACGAAGCTCACGAAAGAAGTATTATCACATGCGAAAAGATTGAAATCTATAGGGTGTTTTTGTATTGGAACGAATCAAGTTGATCTAGAAACTGCAAAAGAAATGGGGGTTGCTGTTTTTAATGCTCCGTTTTCAAATACGAGAAGTGTAGCAGAACTTGTGATTGCTGAAATTATATTCTTATTTAGAGGAATAGCAGAAAAAAATGCCTTGGCTCATAGTTGAGGTTGGTTAAAGTCAGCAGTAAATTCATATGAAGTAAGAGGGAAGAATCTTTGAATTGTAGGATATGGTCATATTGGTACTCAGCTGGGGATATTAGCAGAGGACCTTGGTATGAATGTGTATTATTATGATATAGAAAAAAAACTTTCTCTATGAAATGTAAAATCAAAAAAGACTTTTAAGGAACTTCTAGAAATATCTGATGTCGTGTCTTTTCATGTTCCGGAAACAAAGGATACAAAGAATATGTTGAACAAAGAAACGCTCGCTTATATGAAAGAGGGGAGCTATCTTGTAAATGCTTCGAGAGGAACGGTAGTCGAGATAGATGATTTAGTGAGATATCTTGAATCGGGTCATATTCTATGAGCTGCTATTGATGTATTTCCATCAGAACCAAAAGGAAAGGGTGAAGAGTTTGTTTCTCCACTGAGAGCCTTTGATAATGTTATATTGACTCCACATATTGGATGAAGTACGCTCGAGGCACAAGAAAATATTGGGTTTGAGGTTTCTCAAAAAATTGTTACTTTTTCTGATAATGGTTCGACTATTTGAGCGGTAAATTATCCTGAGGTTTCACTTCCAACGTTTGAGTGAGTAACGAGAATTATTCATTTACATATGAATGTTCCTTGAGTATTGAATAAAATAAACGAGGCATTTGCAAAGAATGAGATCAATATTTCTGCACAGTATCTTCAGACGAATGATAAGATTGGATATATGGTAATGGATGTAGAGACTGATGAAGTAGCAAATATATTACAAGAATTGAATGATATACCAGGTACGATTAGAGCGAGAGTTTTATATTAAGTTTTTGATAGTAAAGGAGCTTTTACTTTTTAAATAAACAAATCTGAAAAAATCAATTTTTTTATTGTGAGTTATGCTTTTAGGAGCCTTTATTCCGCAAGCAAGTACTTTTTCGAATCTTATTTTTTATGGTTTGATTGCAATATTATTTTTTGCATTTTTGGAAGAGAAATTGGAGAAGAAAATATTTTATGAAAAGAGAGTCATTTTCATACTACTCGCAAATATATTTGCTTGATTTCTTGCTTACTTCATTGTAGAACCATATAATCCTGACCTTGCATTTATATTATTTTTAGTTTGAATTACTCCTACTGCGACGGCAGCTCCAGGTGTCATTTCAATATTAGGATGAAAAGTAAACTTTGTTATTGCGAGTGTTTTATTTACAAATATTTTTATGGCTTTTACTTGGCCATTTTTCTTTCAATATACAGGATATTGAAGTATAGAAGTATTACCTGTGTTAATTGCTACACTTAAAGTTATTATGATACCTCTATTGGTAGCTCAATTATTTCATTATATTTTTCCGAAAGGGAGAACTTTTATCGTCTCTCGTTTTAAGTTTTTAGGGTTCTATATATGGTTAGGAGTTATTTTCCTTGCTATTGCTAAGGCTTCTGACTTTATATCATCACAGTCTCAGATTTGATTTTTAGATATTTTATGGGTATTTATAGGGGTAGCTGTTCTTTGTGTATTTAACTTTGTTTTTTGAAAATTTATTGGAGGTAAAGAATATGGGTTAGAGTCGAGTCAATCTCTTTGACAGAAAAATACTATTTTTTCTACGTGGGTTGCTCTCCAGTTTTTTACTCCTATGATAGCGTTAGGTCCTATATTTTACATTGTTTTTCATAACTTATATAATGCGTATTTATTATATAAGAGGAAAAAATAAACTTGACTAGGGGAGTGATTTTTATATACTACCCCTACATATTTTGCGGGGGTAACATAAAAGAGTGAGTGTACTAAGGCTTCAACCCTTGGGTGTGCGAGTTCAAACCTCGTCCCCCGCTCCATAAAACGATTAAACAAAAAAGCTTCTACTTATAACTGAGTAGAGGCTTTTTTGATGATGGGAATATGGACTTATATTTATATATCATAAATATAAGTCCATTTCATTTATCTACAAAAAAATATGAGGGATACACATGAACGTGTATCCCTCAATTGTTTTTCTTTATTTAATCTGAATAAGAATGGTTGACTGGTTTAGAACCATGGGCTCCTATAGATTGTATCCATCCAGTTCCAGTATCTTTTGCAATGATACCTGTATATCTTTTTACAAAATCTTTAGATTTATGTGTACAGGTAATTTCAAAAGTATCATCTTTTTCAAGAGTAGTGGAGAGTCCGAGTATTCTTACTCGAATATCGCCTTTACTTGTTTTCAAAAGTATTTTCTCTGTTGATGTGAGAGATCTTACTAAATCAACAAATCTGGTATTAATTAAATTTCGCATTTTTATTTTTATTTGAGGTTGATATTTTTTATCGAGGAAGGTTATTTCTTACTTGTATATCTTTTTTTGCTGATATACATCGATAATAATCCTCATCGTTTTCTTCAAGATCTTTTAGGGCCTTTGCCTTAATTTCTCCAATATATTTAGGACACTGAGCAATAAAGTCTTTTCCTTTAGGATCCCAGAAATTATCATTTATTCCATTGATTATGGAATAGGCGGAGGTTTTAAAAAGGTGATCTTTTATTTTTTTACTTTGAAGAGCTTTTAGGAGTGCAAAATTTTGTTTTGCTGTACCGTGATAGCAAGTATTAAGATCTTTACTATACCCATACCGATCTTCATCAATACAGAGATAAGTATCTTCTGCTTGATATTTTTCAACACCTTTCATTTCAAGATATTTGACTACTAGTTTTCTAACGTTGTAATCGATATAGTATGATTGTTCTCTTTTGATATAATTTCTTACATCGTTATACCATCTATATTGTTTAAGGTTATTACTCATTTTTTCTCCAACTTCTACATTTTTTGCATTTGCTGGAGAGATATACCTTATAACAATAACTATGAATGTGATAGTCATTGATATTATAATCATTTTAAGGATTTTTTTTATCATGGTTCTTTCTTGGTTCAGTTAAAAAGGTTAAAAAATAAACTCCCTTCATTTGAAAATGAAAGTTTAGTTATTTTAATGCAATAATTATTTTTGTCAATATTAATTTTGAAGCTATTTTTTCTTGATTTTTATAAATATTTTTATACAATTCTTGTTATTATTATAATATTTAATTTAGAGAACAATGGCAAATAGTCATGGATTGACATCGAGAATAGTAAAAAAACAAGCAGCGGCGAGGAAACTTGCTGGGAACAAGAAGAAAGCTTTTCAGGTGTATATTGGAAGTGAAAATCCTCAAGTGAGAAAAAATAAATCTTATAAAGATAGAGCACACTACTTACAAAATAAACAGAACTTTCCAAAAAAGAAACTCAAAACAAAAAATGTTGAGAGCTTGAAAGAACAAGGAATACTAGATGAGAGAGGTTTTTTCGTAAAGGGAAAAAAGAAGAATTTTGTAACCAAGAGTATGGTAGATCAAAAGGGGCTTGATTTTTATGGTATGCCTAGATAATCATTTTTTTATGCAAAGATTTCATTTCGCAGATCTAGATAATGACACGAATAATGTTATTGTTCAGAACAAAGTTTTTATAAATCAGCTTATAAAAGTCTTGAGAGTTACTCCAGGATTTCAGCTGGTTTTATTTAGTGGTGAAGATAATATAGATCAAATTTATGAAGTAGTATCGGTAGATAAGAGAGAAATAACCATGAAAAGAGTGGGGCACCTAGAAACAGATTCTGAAATTGATTTTGAATTAAATATTATTCAAGCATTCCCTAATAAGATAGAGAAAATTGAGTATGTTCTTCAGAAAGGAACAGAGATTTGAGTGACAGGATTTTATTTTTTCAGAAGTGAGAGAAGTCAAAAACTCAATCTTTCTGAAAATAAAATAGAAAGATTAGAGAGAATTATAACTGAGGCTACCGAACAATCAGGGCGATCAGTTATACCGAAACTTATTATAGAAGAATCTCTTTCTCTTGATGCTTGTTTAGAGAATGAGAATATCCTTTTTCATGAGGAGCTTTCAGACGATGCTCAAAAATTAAAGGATTTGAAACTGGATTATACAAAATGAATAAACTTATTTGTTTGACCAGAGGGATGATTTAGTAAAGATGAAGTAGGTATATTTGAGAAATCTTCTTTTAAAAAAGTATATTTATGAGATCGTATTTTGAGGGCTGAGACAGCTTGAGTCGTGAGTGGGTTTTTTATTATTCAGAATAAATAAGTTTATAATCCATCCCCCAACCCCTTCCTTTAATCCTAAAGGAAGGGGAGAAGGAAGAGCTTGATTGAAAATGCTTCCTTTAGGATTAAAGGAAGCTGTCCGAAGGACTGATGGATTATGATGTTATTTTACTTTCAAACTTACTTTCGTTTCTGTTTTTCTTATTTGATTTGCTTTTTTAGTTTGGAGTGAGATGATAGCTATAAACTTTTGGAATCATTCATAGATATCATATATAAATGCCATTTTATATACCGGTTCATTTCTTGAAAATCATATTCAAAATAGTATAGGTATAAGAACCATTCTATTTAAGCTGGACTCATAGTATCAAAAATATGCTACTATTTGTAATAGGATTAATAGAAAGGTTATGGTAAGACCATTTCTGATATGGTAGGTATACTTTGTATTTTTTATAAATAGGAAGATGAGGTTGATGTATGGAATATATATCAAAAAACTTGGAAGACGAGAAATTTTCTTATTTTCTAAATCTTTTAACTCTTGTTTTTCTTTGTTAATATCTTCATTTATTTTTCTTTCTACTATATTATGTATACTAGTAAGATCTTTATCTGAAAAATAACTTTTTATATATTCTCATAGTGATTTTATAATGTAGCTAAGTTCTTTGAATGTAGGGATTTTTGAAAGGTTGAGAGATATTATTTGATCTCTAGAAAACATAGTGATTCCTATAAAAACTATTGATATTGTATAGAATAGTAGCAGAATATTCGCAATATTATAATGAGAATATATGTAGAGAAGGAATATGATTATGGTGATAGTAAGATTGAGTTTGATATTATTTCTTATAATATTATTTTCTTTGTATTTTGGATAGTTAAGGAATCATATAAAGGGAATATATGATAGAAGAATGGTCATTTTGTCTTTTTCTCAAAATTTTCCATCTCCGTTAATGTCAATGATATTTTCTTGAGAATTCTTTGTAAACTGAAGTATATCAAACGCGTTGAATACTTCTCATATATGTGCTTTGTATACTCCGGTTAGGAGTCAGCCAAGAAGAATGAAGAATATTATTTTTGCTATAATATCTCCAACTGATAGTTCAAATAATGGAATTCAATTTAGGAATCCTATGCTTATAAAAACTATGTAGGTAATCAAAAAAAGGATGTGTATAGAAAAAGCAGTTTTTACATGGGATTTTACGAAATCATTGTTGAGATATTTATTATCTTTATTGAATAGAAAAAATATAGATACAAATAATAGGAGATAGGCACTCACAGCATTTGCTTTTATTTTTGAATGAATAGCTTCGTTTTCCATTTTTTAGTGAAATTATTATTTTACATTTGGTATTATAGGTATATTATATCAGAAGTTTACTTTATAAACAAGTTTTGCCGTGAAATTTAGCGATGTATCCTTTTATAAATCCGTTTGACTTTGAACCAAAGAGGTTTATTTTGACGAGAAGAAAGAAATAATATTTGTATGAAGATCAAATGTTTGAAAATCTAGTATTATGAACGCTCTTTTTGAAAAGAAAGACTTAGTGAAAACAAGTGCTAGGCCGGGAAAGACCAAGTTAGCAAATATATTTCGTGTAGCAAATAAATACTATTTTACTGATCTGCCATGATATGGTTTTGCAAAAGTTTCTAAAGCAATGAAAGAAGAGCTTGATGGGCTTATTTCTTGGTACGTAGAGGAAAAAAAAGCAAATATAGTGAAGGCCGTGATGCTTATTGATTCGAGGCTTTGACCGCAGGAAGTTGATATTCATATGTATAAATTCTTCCTTACACTTGGAATTGAGGTGGTAGTGGTTCTTTCTAAAATCGATAAACTTTCAAGATCAGAGCTTGATAAATCTATTGCTGCAACAGAGAAAGATTTTTTCTGACAAGATATTCTTGCTGTTTCTTCTTTGAAATGAACGAATATTAATGAATTAACGAAATATCTTAAGGCTGTTTTACTCTCATAATCCCTCCCCCTAACGGGTACTCCCTTTCATACGAAAGGGAGATGATCTTGGATTACTTTACTTTCTAAATAAGTTATTATGTTTAAAAAGCAAACAAATTCTATCGTAAATGTATCGATTGTGTTGATTATGTTTGTCGTTTTATTCTATATTCTTTATATAGGATCATCACTGATTATCCCTTTTATAGTAGCACTTCTATTTTCATTTGCTATTATCTGACTTTCAAACTTTTATAGAAGATTTAAAATATGGGGTTTTCTTGCTTTTACTCTTTCTCTTTTTACGTATATTTTCATTTTTTGGTTGATTGGGAAAATGATAGGATCCAATATTGAGGACTTGGTTCGTCTTATGCCAGAGTATCAGTTTAAGGTTTCTTCTATTATTACTCAAGTGTTTGAATCTCTCCATATTCCAGAACCAACCAGCATAAATGCTGTATTGAATAAGGTTGATTTACAATATGTTTTTAATTCTCTTGTTTGAGGTATTACTTCTATTTTTTCTAGTGCTGGTATCATTCTCTTCTATGTTATGTTTATCTTGCTTGAGTACAGATATTTCAAAGATAAACTCAATCTTATGGTAGGTGGACATTCAAGAGGAAAAGAGATTTTTGATATGATTGATAGGATTAAAGGTGATATAAAATCATATTTTGTTATTAAAACAGTTGTTTCATTTATTACTTGAGCTTTGAGTTATATAATCATGCAGAGTTTTGGATTAGATTTTGCATTATTTTGGGCTTTTCTTATATTTGCTTTGAACTATATACCGAGTATCTGAAGTATTATTGCGGTTACTTTTCCGGCTTTGTTATCACTTATTCAATTTGATTCGTATTATACTTTTGTATTTATGACTTCATTTTTAGTTGGAATACAAACACTTATGTGAAATATTATTGAACCGAAGTTTGTTTGAAATAAATTAAATTTGAGTCCTTTGGTTATTATTATTTCTCTTTGATTTTGGGGAGCAATTTGGTGAGTAGTTGGTATGCTTTTATCAGTACCAATTATGGTTATGATTAATATCGTACTCGCTAAGATTCCCTCTACGAGGCCGATTGCTATTCTTCTCTCTGAAAAATGAGAACTTCAGATTGAGGGGGATGTAGAGGTAGTGAAAACAAGGAAGAAATTGGTAGATAAGGTGAAGGGAAGGTTTAAGAGGAAATAGAAACTTGAATAGATTATTTTTGTATACTCAGCTAATATTAGCTGGGTATTTTTTTGACATTGCTTTTTTATATTTTTTATATATAATACTAAATACATTCATTTTTGATAAGACTTTATTCCTTAATTTCTTAGACTTATGAAAAATAGAAACGAAGAACTTTCATCTCTGCGTAGTGATATGGATATTAGAACGGTTCTTGGTGAAGTGGTAGGTTGAAATACTTATTTCACTCACCTAAAAGATCTTGGTAGTCTCTCAAGAGAGCTATGGGATAATAGAGATATTACTACGGCGGGTATTTATGTAAATACCCCTGAACATAGGTTGGCAGTAAAATATGAGCGTCAAGGGAGTCAGAGATCATTTATTGTTATGGATTCTGTATGAACGACTCAAGCTTATATTAGTCAGACAATCGGTAAAATTTTATCATGATTAAGCGATATTGATGGCTTTAAAAATCAAATACGTTTTTTTCAAAATCCTTGTTCTCGATTAAAATCTTCAAATGGTTGTCGAATTATGGCAATAACTGATATCACTCGAATGATGGTAGATGGAAGTTTATCTGATAAGTTACTAGAAAAACCCTATCATATAAAAGAACAAATGATAGCTGGTATATCAGTAGCAGACTATGAATTACCACCAGAGTTTATGGAGTACACTCAATATATAGGAGAGGAACTATGAGACTATAGAGAGAGAATGCATGTATGAGATGTAAGTACGTATGTACTTGCTGAAACTGTGAAAAAACACTCTATTCAAGTAAAAGATGATAAAGTTCATAACAAGTATAATGATCTATTTCATAGACAGTATAGTAATATAGTCATTCAGCTTCGTTATTCTGAGGATAGAAAAGATTCAAAATTTAGTGGCCCATATACGGTTGCTCCTAAAACTCCGAGTATGAGTAGGTATGGTATGTGAGATGAAGATATGATTATGGCACCATTATTACCGAGGCCTGGTATAAAAGCAACTGAAGCGACTCCACTTCTCTCAAAACACCAGAAAGAAAAAGAGAATGGTTGGAGTAGTTGTTTCTCTTGGTGTTGTTAAATTATATTTCTTTACACATTGCTATTTTTTGCATTACTTTTTTTGAAGTCGTATCATAAATAATTTTGATTTCCTGACATGTTTCATCGTATATTTTTCATCATGCTTCTCTTAAAATAATATCATTTGGTGCTAAGTCCCATATTCAAAGCTTTTTCGAGTGATTCATATAGAAATCATTTTTTCCTTCACATATTTTAAGTACCTTGAGTCATATACTTCAGCAAGGTAAATAATTTTTCTCATTGAGTCATAAATCTTGGCAGAATTTTTTATCAGTTTCTGAAAAATAGTTTCGAGAGGTAAGCATTATATAGTCCTGTTTCTCTTTTTTTTGTATTTCTAGTTTTTTTAGGTTTCCATTTTGATAGATATATGTTCACTTTCCATCCAAGGCAAATATAAGTTTTTTATCAGTAGGTGAATATACGATCCCAAAAATAGGTTTTTTATTTTCTAAAACAGAAAGCATTATAGAAAATTCTCAAGTTTTATTTACAAAATCATTCGTTCCATCGAGTGGATCAATAATAAATGTTATATCATTTGTGAGAGTATCATTCTCAATTTCTTCACTTATTATTTTATATGTGGGGAAGTGTTGTTCTACACATTTCATGAGTAGCGTATTTGATAGTTCATCAGCAATAGTTAACTTTGTTTTATCATCTTTTATTTGTACATCAAAATTTTGCTTGTTTATTTCGATGATTTTTTCTCAGATATCTTCTATGGTATCTACCAGAATAAAATACTCTCATAGTTTTTCTGACAGTTCATCTTGTTTATTTCATAATGTATTTTTCATAATCTTCATCTTGTTGTATAAATATAAATTATTTCCATTATAGTTTCATATAAATAATAGTCAAATACATTATTGACTTTTATATAAATATAATTATATTTATATATGAAAATTAATATTTTTTTATGTCTAAATTTATATGAATAATTATTTAAACCCTATACCTGCGATAGATTTAGTGGATGGAAGAGTAGTGAGGTTAGTGAATGGTGATTATAATAAAGAAATACAATATTCTGAGAACCCTCTGGATATGGCAAAGAAGTATTCTGATATGTGATTTCAGAATATTCATATTATAGACTTAGATGGAGCAAAAAAGAAATCTCCTCAGAACATGGGGGTTGTAGAAAAAATATTGTCTCAAACTGATCTAAATGTACAAGTATGAGGGTGAATACGAACACAGGAAGATATTCAGAACTATATTCAGCTTGGTGTTGATAGAATAATACTTTCATCTCAGGCAGTAAAGGATGTTTCTTTTTGGAGAAAAAGTGTAGAGAAACATTGAAAAGAAAGGTTTATTTTATCTTTAGATGTATTAGATGGTCTCGTTAAAATAAATGGATGGTTAGAGTGATCTTGATTATCAATAGATGGTGTTATAGAGAATATAGGAAGTGAAAATATACAGAATATAATAGTTACAGATATTTCTAAAGATGGTACTATGAGTGGTGTCAATATAGACTTGTACAAGGAATTGATGGATAGATACCAGGAAATAAATATTATACCAGCTTGAGGTGTGTCTCATGTAAGAGATATTGAGGGTTTGAAGAATATATGAATAAAAGAGGTAGTGGTAGGAAGAGCTATATATGAGGATTCTTCTTTTCTTGATTCTTTAGTAAATAATACAAAAGGGTAATATATGAATACGTTATTAAGCTCTGAATTAACTCTATGAAAAAAATTGAAATGTCAGATTGGATCAGACTTTCATTTTTCTTTGGATCAAGGTATCGACTCTATTATTCAACAACTTAAAAAAGAGAAAAAAAGTGAAGTATTGTTTTTTCTGTGAGATGTATTTGAAACTCGTAATGGAGAAGATTCTTCTTCAGAAATTAATAACTTAATCTCAGAAATTTCAGAAATGTTTCAACATATTATTTTTACTCCTGGAAATCATGATTTGAGATGAAGAGTTGATCCTTGGGAATCTTTTTCACTTCCTAAGAATGTGTATTATCCTGAGAGTACATTTGACACGAAAGTCTGTCAAATTGAATGAAATAAGATATTAGTGGCAAACTTATTCTATGATATGGAGTTTATCAATTCAGATTTAATAGGGGGTAATCAAGATGAGATTAGAGAGTTTTATAAGAAAACTAATGACGGAAAACATTTTTTATATGGAGATATATCATTATTTAAGAGCATGACAGAGGTATGTAAAAAGGCACTAGACTCTCAGATAGATATAGTGGCCACTCACTCTCTTCCACATCCTTCACTTACCATATTTAGAGCAAGACCAAACGATTGATCTATTGATTCTCCAGGGATAATGACTGTTACTGATATGGAAGATCATAAAAAGCATGTATTTAATAAAGACTTTGATATTGATAGATTTATAAAATACTGGAACTTAAAATCATTTTTTATGGGAAGTAATATACTTGAGGGGAAAGAGAATGATATAAAGGATGGGCTTGTATGTTTATATGGTCATAATCATAGAGGATGAAAATCATCTTTAGATATAGGAGATAAAAAAGTGCACTTTGTTAGTGCACCTCAGCCTAATTTTTGAGGAAAGATTATGGAATAACTTTAAAGCAATAGAGGGGGATATAATTTTATTTTTAATAATAATGCAATGAATATAATACTAGAGTGAACCGATGGAATATGAAAGACTTCAGTAGCTTCATATCTGAAAGAAAAATGATTATGAGTAGGTGACAGGTCTTTAGAATATATTTCTAAATATATTGTTTTAGATAAAGATGAAAAAGATATATTAAAACAAGTAGTACATCATATAAGAAGTGAACTTGTAGATGATATACTGGTTATATTGTATACTGAAGATGAATCTATTATTCGTTCCAGGTTATCAAAACGTTGATTTCAAGATGATTTTGATAAGGATGCTCTACAATATAATGATATTTATAAAAATTTAGCTCAAGGGTTGAAAAAAGAGAAGATAGAGAACTTTTTATTCTTAGATATACAAGGGAAAACAGTTGAGGAAATTGGAGACGAAGTTGAGGGCTTCTATCACAAAAAGAAATAGAGTCTTAGTTTTGTACTAAGAGCTCTATTTCTTTTTGTATATTTTCTTGGGCTTGTTTTTCATATTTTTTATGAAAGTAAGGGGTTTGAAAAATTTGTTTTTCGGATATTTTTTTTAGAATATTTCATCTTCATTTCTTGTAATCTTCATCAGTATATGATGCGTATTCATATCTGATAGCTTTTGAATAATGAGAGTACTTTTCCCAATCTTGTCATAAAATAGAGAGGTCAATATCATTCATATACTTTTCAATAAGACTTTCGGAATTTACATTATGAGTAGTTGTTAATAATATGAGATTTTTAGCTTCTTGTATTATATGTTCTTGTATTCATAAGTTTCTCAGAAAATTTTCTGCAAGTTCAGCACTGTTTTGTTCATTTTCTCACTTCTTATTTTTTACATCATATATGCTATCGTGGAAAATAATTGCAAAGAAGAGAGATGTGAAATCATCTTCAGATATTTCTTCTTTTATTTCATATAAGTGATTCAGGCAAGATACTACATGGAACCAATTATGATAGAGTCTTTCAGAAGTATCATAGAGAGGTTTTATTTTTTCAAATATTTCTTTTGATTTTTCAGCCATTCAAAGTTTTTCAAATACTGATTTTATTCTGAGTTCTCAATAAATATCTACATTGCAGAGCATTTTATTAAAATTACTCTTTATCTGGCTATCATTATCTCAATTATTTCCAAATTCTACGAGACTCCCATATCATGTCTCATCTATATTGTCAGATATAGTTGATTTCTTTAAAGCAGTAGAGAATTGACTTCCAACTCTTCTGTGTATTTGTTCTGGGGTATGTCATCTTTCTGCGAGTCTTTCTTGTTGTATTTTACTATCTACTCATATGAGTACTAAATTGTTGTTACTAAAGTTTGTCATTCAGGCTTCAGCAAGAAGAGCTCAGTTTAATAAAATAATACCTTTTTTTTCAGAAATTTCTTTTCTTATTTTTAGTGATATTGGAGTGTAGAGTATTTCATCGAGTTGTTTTCTTTTTTCACTATCATTAAAAACAATTTCTCATAAAGCTTTTCTTTCAATAAAGCCATCTGACCTCATTATGTTTTCTCAGAAGGTTTGTACCAGTTTTTGTCTGATTATTTTATATCCATCATCCTTTGCTTCTGAGAGTATCCAATGTCAGATCCTATCAAGGTCTATATTATGAACAGGGATTCCATTTTCTTTTCAGAAATCTACAAACTTTTGAGTGACATATGATTTTCATGATCCAATACTTCCAGTAATTCATACGAGATATTGTCACTTCATTCTTGCTTCCATAAAGTGTTTCACATTGAGTCCTACATATTCTTCTATAAGTCATTGCTCTTTTAAAATGGCTTTTGTCGCTCCACTACTTAGATGAGTTTGTTCTTGTTTTGCTAATAAGAATACCGTATCTATTCACAATTTTTGAGTTTCTCATACCCAATGGAGGGTACTTTCTGAAGCAAGGTCAGTTGGTCATCTGAGTCATCTTACAATAGTAGAAGCTCATTGTTCATATGCAAAGTCTACCAGAAGTCATTCATATGGGAGTACCTCTATATCTAATAAATTTTCTACATGTTGTTTTATCACTCATTGAATCATTTCCAATCTTTCGGGAACAGAAAACATATATTTTTTATCTGGATTTTGTCCTACTCAAACAATAAGTTTTTCAAATTTTTCACCAGATCTTTGGGTAATATCCATATGTCAGAGAGTAAATGGATCAAAAGATCATGCAAATATAGCTTTCTTCGAAGCTTTTTTAAGGGAATTATTTTCCATATTTAAAGTTAATTATACATTGACATTATTATAATAATTGTTATTATATTGTCAATATTAATGTATAATATATAATTATATAAAAAATGGATTTTATAAAAAAAACATCTGAAAGTGTTGTGATAGGTATTCCGAGTAAATGAAGAATGAAAGATCATACGTATGATTTTCTTCGTTCGAAAGGAATTGATATTAAAGAAACTGGAGATAGAAAATTACAAACTACACTTGGTGATGATAGATTTAAGGTATGTTTTATGCATGCGAAAGATATAGCGATTATGCTAGAAAATGGCTTGATTGATGTTTGATTTACGGGACTTGATATTATATATGAAACAAGAGTAAAATCCGTAAGGCCGGTGATTAAAACTGGACTTGGAAAAGTAAAACTATGTATTGCAGTACCGAATAATTCTTCTATAGACCATCCGTTTAAGCTTATGGATAAAAAAATCGCTACTTCTTTTTGAAATATTACAAAAGAATACTTTGGTTCTCTTTGAGTGAATGTAGATGTTCATAATATATTTTGAGCTTCGGAATGAATGCCATATTTGTGATTGTGTGATGCAATCGTAGATGTCGTCGAAACCTGAAATTCTTTAGTGGCAAATAATCTGCAAATAATCAGAGATGATTTATTTTTATCAGAACTAGTAGTAGCGGTGAATAAACCAGAGCTTTCAAAAAATTATAAGGTAGTCAATGAGTTTCTCAGGAAAATTTATTAATTAATGAGTATTATTATGTCTAAAAAAATGTTATTTGAGTGAAGTAGTAAAAGGTTTTATAGTTTTGATGAGGAATCATATCTTATGTCATTTAAGGATGAAATTCATGGGTGATGAATGGAATCGTCTATACATGGAACGGGAACTCTTAGGAAGGAATTTAGTTATTATTTTTATAAACTATTAGAAAAAAATGGTATAAATACTCATTTATGTCATACCCATTCTTTACAAGAGAATGGAATTATAGTGAGAAAAGTACAACCAATTAAGATAGAGATACTTGTTAGAAATGTTGCGAGATGACATTGGGTTGATTCTCATAAGGTTCCTATTATAGAGTGAGGGGCTATTTTCGAGAACCCAGTTGTGGAGTACTGTTTGAAGATCAAAACTCAACTGGATGATGGAAGGATTTTAGATGATCCAAGAGTGAATGAAGATATGATTATTGAACTTGATATACTCTGTAAAATAGATTCTGTAGCAGGAACACTTATACATAACAAAGAAGAATTTGCTCGTATAAGAGAAATAGCTCTGAGGGTTAATGCGATATATAAAAAATTTTTATCAGAGCATAATTGGATTTTAGAGGACTTTAAATTTGAAATAGGAGTAGATCTTTCTGATACAAAAGAAATAAGAGATTTTATACTCATAGATGAGATTTCACCTGATTGTTCGAGGATACGAGATGAAAAGTGAAATTCTATATCTAAGGATTTATTTAGACAAAAGAAACCCAAAGAGCTGATTTATAAGTGATATAAAGAGCTAGCAGACAGTATAAAAGATATTTCTTAAGTATAGTTATATATGCATTTTTTAAATAAAAATAATCCGGTGTATTCGATTGATAGTAATATTGATCCAATATTATCGGTTCAACCCTGAGAAGAGATTACTATTGAACTAACGAATGCTTTTTGAAAGTCCTTTCAAACAGTAAAAGATTTTGAGGCATTTATGTCTCCAGATAATGATGAACATAAGAAAGCATTTAACCATCCTTGTGCATGACCGATTCGAGTACTGACTCAGGAGGAAAATATTTCTTTAGAGATCGAGATTTTGGATATAAAAGCTACGAGAGGGTATCAATGTATATCAAGGTCTACATGATTTTTAAAAGATATATTTGAAGAGAGAAAATGTGAAATTTTTGATGTTGATAATGGAAAAATAAAAATTTGAGAAGGTGATATTCTGCTTTCTTGAAAACCAAAACTCGGTTTTGTTAGTACCGTTGATCAAGAAGTAAGAAGTGTTGGAAGGTGTAGTAAAAATTGATGAAATATGGATCTCAATTATTTGGATAAGGGGTCAAAGATATACCTTCCAGTAAATTTTAATGAACCAAGGGTGATATTTTGAGATTTGCATATATGTCAATGAAATGGTGAGGCTGCTGGAATGTGAATAGAAGCAGATGGAGAGATAAGAGTAAAAATTAATATCATCGATAAAATTGATGTGCCTTTTATAGATGATAAACATAGAATTATTATTGTATGATGGTGAGAAGAATCAGAATGAGCTCAAAGGGAATCGGTGCAAAATGCTCTTATCTATTTGAGAAGACTCTTTCCTTTTTCAGATTGGAATGATGAGGAAATATATAAGTTTATCTCTGCAGAGGGAAATATAGTGATATGAAATGGAACTTGAAAAGTAAAAACATGTTGACTTGTATTTTATAAATCAAGAATATTAAATAAGTATTCTTACAAAGTATTTTTATAATTTTTGATATGAACAAAAGAGAAATATTAGAACTTGGTATTGAAAAATTTGATAGTATGGCTGTATTTTTTGAATGAGGGAGTCGTATTCTTAAAAGTATACCTGGATATGATGATTTTTTAGTAATGAAACTAAAGCCAACTATCTTTTCTATTAAAGAATCATGATCTATTACATTAGCCTGAATTGATATGAGAAGGGTAGTACTCAATGATTATTTTTCTCAACTTTTACATAAGCATAATATTGAGACATCAACGTTGCTTACAAAATGAGAATATGTGTTAGTGGGTAAGGAAAAAGTACCTCTGATAGAAGTGGTAGTAAAGTGAGCTATGATTTGATCTCCGAAACATATTTATAAGAATATTTCTCATATACCTATGAGAAATGGTAAGTGTTTAGAAATTTGAGTAGAACATAATCCATATGTACGATTCGATTATAGAAATATACTTCCAGATGAAGATATATGTATGCCAGAGGGGTTGGCTGATTATTATATTCATGTTGAGAATGCAAAGAAATTGGCTCTATCATCTTTTGCAGTATTGAAAAATGACTTACAGAAACATAATTTAGATTTATTAGATATATGTTTTTTTATGAATGAACAATGAACAAGTATTGTATCGGAAATATCGACTGATAATACGAATATAGTTTATACTTGAGATGATGAAGAGAAGATAGGTGTTTTTTCTAATAGGGAAAAATCAAGTGCATTGGACAAAGCAGATATCATAAATGCATTGCTTTGAATATAGTTAGTGTAAGTTTTCTTGTATTTCTTCCATTCCTCACTATACTAAATGCGCTTATTTTATAAGAAATTATAAATGATGGAATAGAGTAGTATATAATTTGTTATAATCCTTTTTTCTTCCATTCGTATGAAGGGAAGTACCCTCGTTAGAGGGGGATGGGTTATGAGAATTTTATGTTTCTTTATTTCATTATTTTTTCTTATAAAGTAGCGTTTACTTTATATTTTTTAAATAATTTTTATTATGGCTATATCAGAGAAAAAAACTCCTCTTAAGAAAAGCTATGCAATTGATGGGAAAGAGATATCTTTTGAGACTGGAAAAATAGGGCTTCTTTGTTCCGGTTCTGTGACCATGAGTGACTCTGATGGAAATGTAGTATTTACTTCAGCTGGATTTAAGACTGAAGGGCTGAATGAACAGGCAGGTTTTTTCCCACTTGTCGTTGATTTTCAGGAAAAATTTTATGCAAGTGGACAGATTGGAGGGAACAGATTTCAGAGAAGAGAGGGAAGACCAAGTGATGGTGCTACCCTTACAGCAAGAATGATCGATAGGCCTATTAGACCAATGTTTCCTAAAGGGATTATAAATGATACTCAGATTATTGTTACGGTACTTTCTTCTACTACCGAAAAGGACCTTTGAGCTTGGGGAATTACGAGTGCATCTCTTGGACTTTTGATGACTGGAGCACCATTCGAGGGACCAATCGCTGGAGTGAATATAGTACTGACAAATGAATGAAAATATATTTCTGAACCAAGTACTACCGAACAAGAAAATGCAAAACTGAATCTTACGGTTGCTGGAACTATTGACGCAATAACTATGGTAGAAGCTGGATGACAAGAAGTAAGTGATGAGGAAATGTTAGAATGACTCGAATATGCTTTTGGTCTTATAAAAGCTCTTTGTGAAGCACAATTAGATTTTATTAAAGACTATAAAGAAGCGTTTGGTATTCCAGTAGTAGAAGCAAGTTTTAATAATCCAGATGAAAGTCTATTTGAAAAAGTTCAAGATTTCCTTACTTTCGAAAAATTAGAATCTCTTTATAATAAATCTAAGCAAGAGTTTCAAAATGTTCTCGATGGTTTTGATGTAGAAGTAAAAGAATATTTATTATCAGAATGAATAGTATCAGAAGAAGATGATACGAGTTTTGTTGGAACACTGGTATATAAAAGAGTAAAAGAAGTTATGAGAAAAAATCTTCTAGAGAAAAGTATGAGACTCGATGGAAGAGCAACAGATGAAGTAAGAGAAGTCACGGGAGAGGTTGGATTACTTCCAAGGCCTCATGGTTCAGCATTATTCCAAAGAGGAATTACTCAGGCTTTGAGTATAGCTACTCTTGGTTGACCAGATGCAGAGATGACGATTGATGGTATGATGGGTGCATCAGTAAAGAGATATATACATCACTATAATTTTCCTCCATATTCAGTTGGGGAAGTGAGAATGATGAGATGAGTGGGAAGAAGAGAGATAGGTCATGGAGCATTAGCTGAGAGAGCACTCGTTCCAGTATTACCAGATGAAGAAGATTTTCCATATGTTATGAGAGTCGTTTCAGAAATTACTACGTGTAATGGTTCGAGTTCTATGGCTTCTGTTTGTGGAAGTACGATGAGTTTGATGCATGCATGAGTTCCAATAAAAGCTCCAGTTGCTGGGGTAGCTATGGGTATGATATACGATGCAGATTCTGGAAATTATAAAATTTTAAGTGATATTCAAGCACAAGAAGATTTTCTATGAGATATGGATTTCAAACTAACGAGAACTCCAAAATGAGTAACTGCTATGCAACTTGATGTAAAGATTAAATGATTAAAAATGGATGTTTTTAGGGAAACATTTGTTCAATGAAAAGAAGCTATTGATTATATTCTTGGAAAGATGCTGGCAGTTATTCCAGAATCAAATAAAGAACTTTCACCTTATGCTCCACTCATTATGAATATTGCAGTTCCAGAGGATAAGATAAGAGAAGTAATTGGAAAGGGATGAGAGAATGTACAAAGAATGGAGAAAGAATACTGAGTAAAGGTTTCTATTGCAGAGGATGGTAATACGACCATTACTGCTGATTCTCAAGAAGGAGGTCAAAAAGCAATTGCTGATATCAAACAATTATTATGGGTTCCAGAAGTAGGGTATATAGGGAAATGAAAAATAGTGAAAATAATAGATGGGACGTGAGCAATAGTTGAGTTTGCATGAAAATCTTGAATGATTCATATTTCTAAACTGGCAGCAGAAAGAGTAAATAAAGTAGAAGATATAGTGAAATTATGAGAAGAAGTAGAGTTTAGTATTATTCAAGTTGATATTATGAAGTGAAGAATTGGGTTGAAGAGAAAATTTGAGGAAAAAAAGGTAGAGGTGAAAAAAGTAGAAAAAGAATGAACAGATACGAAATAAGATAAATTTCATACTTGCTTAATTGCTTTTCGTACAAGGATATGTTATTATTTATGAATATTAGTAAATAATAACATATTTTTATGCTCGAAAAAGAAATCAAGATTCTTGATATTGATATTGAAGTTGTTCAAAAACAGCTCCTAGATTTTGGAGCAGAAAAAACTTTTGAAGGCTTTATTCATGATGTATACTATGATTTTCCAGGGGACACTATGGAAGATAATAAAAGGCTTTTTCGTGTAAGGCAAAAATGAGAGACTCATTTGTATACTATTAAAAGAAAAAGAGTCACTGCAAAAGAGTGATGAGAAAAAGGGGTAAAAATAGCAGATGAGTGAGAAAGAGAGATTACAGATGTAGAGAGTTTTAGAAAAGTACTGGAAAAATATGGAATGAAAAAGACAAGAGAGAAGAAAAAACATAGAGTTTCTTATCGTCTTGATAATCAAGAGTTTGATATCGATCAGTATGATGGTATTCCAACTCTCTTAGAAATTGAAGCACATAGTTCAGAAGAAATACAAGAGTCTATAAAAAAATTATGACTAGAAGGTCATGTTGCTAAGACCTTTGGTTCGAGATGACTCTATAAACATTACTGACTTGATTATAGCTATTTGTAAGAGATATTCTTAATATTTGAATATTTTTTAAAACTATGATACGATTGATCTGTATGTTTATCATATTTATAATCGTATTATGTCATTAGGTGCTTACCCCTCCACAAGCATAGAGAGTTGATTGACAAAAAATGCGATCTTGCTGGAGCACAATGAAATAGAGGTTTCGAAAAGTGAGAAACAAGAGAAACCTATAAGAAAAATGAAAGAATTACAAGACTATCACATACATGTGAATAGTCTTGATTTTAGGAATTTAAAAGAAGAGGATTTGTGTTCTCTCTATAAAAATCATATAAAAAATACGAAAATAAAGCTTCAGATAGAATCACTTACTGATTTTTATTGACTCATGTCATACTGAGATACCGCATCCTCAAATCCTGGATACTTGGAAGTGAAAATCTCAGGATTTGAAAAAAAATATTCTTGATTCAGTAGAAGATGAAATAAACTCTTTATCTATTGGAAAAATGAGCTATTGGGCAGATTCAGAATTTTTATTCATTGCACAAAATAACGAGCAAATTCAAAAAAAAATAGAGCATCTCTATCCTGGTATTAATGTTTCGATTAGTGTAGACTTTATGAATCAGTATAAAAAAGTATATGTGCATTTTCGTGATCATCTCAGAGAATCACTTGCGAAAGAAATTGAGTTTGCTCAGCGAAAATGACAACCAGATCCATTTAAAAAAGAAATGGAAAAATTTGTATCTCTTCCAGAGGAAACAAAAGTAATGATCCTCTATCTTTTTGATACGTGAGTAGAGTTTGATAAACTCTCAACAGAGACGAGTTGATATTTAGCTGGGTGTTTGAGTCTTCTCTTTTTTTATACGAGTCAGTATAATGATTATATCAAATGATGTGAGGAAGGAAGGAATATGGATGAAATATGTCATATAGATATAAAAAAAGATTCTCTCAAGACGATGGCGGAAGAAATTATTGAGATTTCACCAGGACTTTGAAAAAAATTAAATCCAAGTTTTATTTGAGGCTATCTACATAACCTTGATACGAAAACAAAGGCCTTACATGAAGGTATATCACAACCTCAGATTTTAGATCTCAGATCTAAGATAAATTTAGAAATAAGTAAAATTCATCAAGCAAAAATAGATAGTAGAAGAGTGAATTCTTTGATAAACTAATATATTATTATTATAGTATATAGATTAAAGTCAACAATATATTTGACTAATAATATTATTATACTATATTTAACATATAATTATAATATTTTTGTTATTTTATTATGTCTCGTGATGCTAGTAACTCAAAGGATGGGTTGTTAAAATACGATCTTGTAAAAGAAGTGGAGGCTTTTAGTGAACATTTTCAAAACTTTACTGAGTTTTATTCTGATTTTCAAAACTTTACTGAGTGTAGGGTACTTTTAGAAACGCATAGTTATATGCAAGAGAGTTTCTTTTCTTCTCTTATCGAGGCTTCTCCAGTACGTTTAAGAATATATTTGAAAAAAAATTGATTTCCTCAAACACTCTGAGACTTAGAATTATTCATAGCAAAATTTTGATCTCTTAGAGTTGATTATGAGAAAAAAAAGGATGATTCTGAATCTCAGCTTGATGCTTTGAAAGAAAAAAGAAAGGGGATAGAAGTAAATGCTTTTTCTGTATTTATGGAAAAATGTTTTCATACATATAAGGATATTATTGAAGAGTATGAAAAGGCACATGGAAAGATTACTCTTGAAAACTTTCATTCTTTTTTAGAGTTGTGTTATCAAAAAATGCTGGATGTACATATAGGGGAGGACCTTTTGTCAGGGAGTCTTGTGAGAGATGAGAGTGGAAAAATATCTGTTGTAGATTTTCGTTCTTCTGAATCAGTAAAGTTGTACGCAACGTTAAGAGATATATGAGATATTGATCTGTCAGATTATAGTTTTTTAGAATCTGATGCCATTTCTTTGAACCTTCATTCAAAAGCAACAGAAAGTCAGAATAGTATTTCTGGGAGGGATATATCCCATGTTGGGGTTGGAATTATTGTTGAATGAGCTTCATGTCCTATCTTACAGGTTGAGGGTGATAGTGTAACATATGGTGATCAGCTCATTGATACTTCAGTATTTCCTCCAGTAAAATTTATTACTTCACCAACTCAGAGTCATTATAAACTTCAAAGTTGTGAGCTAGAGTTCGATACTGATGTGAAATCAATTCAAGAGAAAGAGAAGCTGCTTTGAGAAATAAAGGAAAACACTCAAGGCCTGAAGGGAGTTGAAGTGAATATACAATCTTTTAAACAAAAACAAATAGATATTACTCAGGCGGATTTATCAGATGAGAAAGTCTTGGATCATTTATTTTGAGTATATAGAACCAATAAAAGAATTACTGCTCTGATAGAAGAGATTGATAGTTGTGGGAATACTGAAGTGAGGCAAAAAGATCTCAGAGAAATGATTCTCAGTTTTATTTCGGATACGATAGGAAAATTTCTCATAGTAAAAAGTGATTTAGAAGCTAGGAATCAAAAATCAAGGGAGAGACTTAAGGTTATCATAGAAAATGAAGAAAGGGGTGTTGCAAACTATCAACGTATTTTAAAAGAAAAAGATGATAATATTCGATCTGATCTCAGACTATTAGATGCTTTATGATTTACTTTGTTAGATCAATCATTTACTGATAGGATTATTAATGAGATTAATCATGTTGAATGATTTAAATGAGCTATTGAACTCTGAGCTGGTTTTAGTATTTGTGAGGATATTAATCTTTCAGAGTGACAGTTTTGAAATAGTGAATGACAGAACCGTAGAGAATTATTAGTAAGGTGGTTTAATAAAGCAATTAGCGGTGATCCTCTGGAACCAAATTGTATTCAATCATTTGTTTCAGGTTCAAGGACGTGAGTATGAAATAAAACAAAATTTATTGCAGATTTGAGTGATAAATACCATATTCAAAATCCAAATGGTACTTTTAACATAGGGCAGGCGAGAGAGAATCTTAAGAAGCCATTGGATGTGTAGATTTTTTCTTTTTCATAAAATATTTGTAAGAGACATAAAAATATGTTACAGTTTATGTAGTATGTCTTTTTATATGTTTTTATATAACTATGCTTTGAAATAATATAGAGGAAAATCATTCTGAACAAGAGGACCAGTTGGCTCTGGAAATGAGAGCTGATTTTTTGGTTTTAGATAATCATCAGCATACTATAAGTGATTTAGTTGAGAAAAAAGATAGAGTTTTTATTTCTGAGGATGATATTTCAGAGGCTGGCTTAGTCTGAGTATGTGAAAAGCATTCTCATAGTGAGGTAATTAAGTTTTGTGAACGTACTGATACACAACTTCAAGATGGGGTAATTGATGTTGCTCAAATTCAAGAAGAATTAAAAAATGTTATAGTAACTTGCATAGATAAAAATATACAAGCAAATAAAGGGAAGTGTGCAGATGCACTGAAAAATATAAATGAGAAAGATGAATTGTGAGATATAACTTTTTTGTCTCAAATGAGTTTTAATCTTTTTGATTCTGTTGCTACTGCTAGTCGCCCAATTCAAGTGGGAATAAATGAAATTGACTTGAAACAACTTTCTTAAAAGGAGAAAAGTATGAATATTGACCTGCGAAACTTAACAGAAAATAATAATGTAATCTTAGATAATACTCCTCTTTCACCAGAGGAGTATTATCTGTTTGAAAAAAGGGAGGAACAGATTTGTGAAATAAAAAGAGAATGAGATGCGGAAAGAATTATCTCTCAAATAGAATCATATAATATGATTCAAGAAGTTACTCTCTGAAAGATTGAGTATTGTAGTGTTGAGTGAGTATATGCAGAAGTAAAAAAATGAGATACGCTTACTGGTATATGTAAACAATATTATTGACACCCTTCAGTTGCATATGATCTTATAGAAATGTATGGAGTAGCTGAAGATTTAAGAATATGACATATATTATTTCTCCCTGATAGAATATGAAATCATCAATTAAAAGAAAAATATATTCAGCAGTTTTTTGAGAATAAATCGATTCAGGTGGATGAAGAGAAACAAAGAATAAAACATATATTAGGTCAATATGATAAATACTTAGAGGTGACTCATAAATTAGATTTTCATATCAGCTCATTTAGTCCATCTTCAAGCAATATAGAGAATATATGAGATATCAGGTATAAACTTTATAAAAATATACTGAGTGATGAAAATCTCAATATCAAAGAAAAGAACCCTAATCTATACAGGAATCTAAATGATTATGTAACTTGAGAGGACGTATTTTTGGATTGGGATGAAGAGCTCAAAGTATTTTTATTGGAAGAAAAAGTATCCGTATTAAAAAACCTTCCAGAAATAGAAGAAAAGCTTGATGGAGAAAATGCGTATAGAAATCTTAGGGCCGCTAAGAATTATTTTCAAAAAAGAATGATGTCTGAAAATACAGACACGCTCTCTTTTCTTGACGTCCCACTCTATAACTATATGGAGGCTTTTGAACAGGATTATCTGAAGAGTGTCTATTTGGATCAAGAGTTTGATGTATGAAAAGTAAATGGTTTCTTGAAATTCTATGAATTTATAAGGGGTGATTTTGAATATACTGACATAAAAGAATATATAGAACTTATATGATGAACTTTCAATGGTGCAAGGTGACTTTCTTGGAGAACACTCAAGCTATGAACTGATATTATGAAATCAGTGAATGCAGAGATAATCTATGATATTTGAATATGAGAGGACGGTTTGGTTGAATGAAGTATGAGATATATGTTTGCGTGGGAAAAATATATAGATAACGCTTCACTGAATCAGTTTATTAAAGGAAGTGAATGAACGGTACTTATGGCACCGGCTCTTGCGAGTGGAATTATTGATGGGTATATGGATGCGGCGGCAACGATATGAATGTTTATTGCAGAGCCAGAGCAATTAATTCGTGATATGAAAAAGGTACCTGAATTATTGAAGCATATAGATATTCAGGAGCTCTATGCCCTGTATGCTGAAACTTTTGATGGAAAACCTGAAGAGTTATACCCAGCGATTATGTATACTCTTGCGTATATTTATGTTCTTATGATCGCTATGCCATTAGCTGCACCGAATCTAGTTTCTAAGGTTGGGGAGTTGGTTGGAAAGGTTATTGGGAAGGGGAAGTTTAGGAAGGAGTTGAAGGAATTGGAGGGGGAGAAGTTGAAGTTGAAAGAGATGAAGGAGGAATATAGTTTTATGAATGAGTGGAAAACTGAGAGGGATATAGTTTATAAAGAGCTAGAAAATGGGAATAATAAAATTGATAAAAGCCTTGAAAAAAGAAAGCTTATTTTAGGTGAAAATAGAGAATTAATGAATTCAATAATTTTAATGAATAAAAAAGAAAAGCTTTTTAATATAAAAATAAGAAATCAAAAAAATAAAAAATCCATAAAAAAAGAACGAAAAAAAATGGATAACAAGATTGATGAATATTACCAATATCTTCAGATATCTAATTATAAATTAGATAGTATTCAGAATGAAATACTATTATTAATAGCAAAAGAGAAGTACTTTACTAATAAGCTTAATAGTGTTCGTACAAAACTGATAGAGTTTAATAATAAATACGGAAAAGAGCTATGAAGTGAAAATCAAGTAGTACAAGTATCTAAAATATTGGAATTGAAACAGCTATCATTAGCTCAAAGATTTAAAGTTGAAAGGTTAGAAAAAGCACTTCAGAAAGATAATGTGAAACTAGATACGATGTTAACTGAAATTAATATAGAAAAACAGATTATAGAGCAAAAAAGACAAGCTTTGTTTACTACTCAGAAAGAAGCAAGTAGAAATAAACTAGCAGATGAACTAGATGATTATATGGATGTTCATAACAGTAAAATCATATTACTTGATGATTTCAGAAAAGATATGTTTCATAAAAACTCTCTCCTTGATAAGGAAAAAGGTATTCAAGGTAAATATGACTATGAATATGATAGTATTTATACAAGTTTATCTTTGCAGAATTACGAAAACTATGTTATTATAAAAAGTAATAATATAGAAAAAAAGGCGGAGGCTTTAAGTAGAATTTTAAAGGGTATATCAGAGAAGGTATGAAAATCTTTAGAAAATACAGCTTCTCGATTGAATGATACTCGAAGTATACTTGAAGATACAGGTAAATAACTTCATTATAAAATTAATAGTTTATTCTATGAACATAATAAAAAAACTTTTTTCTCGTAACAAAAATGAGAATATTAAAAAAGAAAATTCTACTAGGAATATAGAAGGTGATGTAAAAGAATGACTTAAGAAACTCATGTACCCTGATGAATATTCTAGAGTAATAAGGGTATTACATCCAAATGAACCAAAGCGTATTCTTAGGTGTATTCTTTGGGATTCAGAATCTGAAGCAGAAGATATAAAAAAAGCTAACTTTGAATCATTGGATGAAGAACAAAAAGAGAAATATAAATTGATAAGAGATGAAACAGAGAGGTTAAAACAATACTGTGATGACTTTGAGCCTCCATTTAATCGAGAAGAAATTGAGAAATGGGTAGTTTGATTGGTAAATGAAGAAGAGATATATGCGTTATTTTATGATCTTTATAATGATTATATAAATGCATGCAATGAGCATATAGAAATGTATAACAAATTATTGGCCCCTCATCATGTAAGGGAAATAAGTGCAGATGGTATACGAAGCTATGATTTTATGAAGAATAATAGTGAATATGAGAAGTCTGAGAACGACAAACTTAGACGTATTTGGAAACATTTATTAAGAAAAGTAGAATTTGATTCAGAAGGGATAGAAAAAGCAGAATTAGATACATTGAATGAAGAACAAAAGCAAAAATATTCAGAGTTAGAAGCTGAAATAGAAATATTAAAAAATGATCGTGAGGTACAAGGTTACCTTGGTAAACAAAGTGAGTTTCAAATATGGATGCTTTGATTTTATGAAGATAAGAGTGTGTATTTGTTATTTGTAGAAAAACTTAATGAGTACATTGATTTATATAATGAACATGTAATTGACTATAATGGTTGGAATTCAGATTAATAATTTATTTTAAATATATGAGAAATAATAACCTAAAAGATCTTGAAGATCAAATACTTGAAAAATGAAAAGCCTTAAAAGAAATATTACCAGATATAGGTTCTGATTCTGTTTTACAGATAATGAATACCATAAATAGGAATGAAGCCTTTGTGATGGAGAATAGTGAAGAATGAAAGAATAATAGAATAAATTGAGTTATCCCATGAGTGATTCAGGACAATTTTATTGGTAGTTCTTTATTGAAAGAAGAGCCTGTAAATAAAGAATTACAAGATTCTCTCACCAAAATATCAGAAAATAAAGCAAAGTATCAGACTTTGTCAGATGAATATTATGAATTAGCAGCAGAGTATAATAAGATCATGATAGGGATATTATATGATGAGGAAATAGAAGCTGATTAACACATATAAAAATTATAAGATAAGGGTATAGAATAATATATTTCTATACCCTTATCTTATGCAAAATTTTTCCTTTTATCCCCCTCCTTTCGAGGGGTTAGGGGAGGTCATAAATGAACATTTTAGATAATCCTACTCCCTGTCTTTTTTTATGCTTCATATATTTGAATATAAAAGAAAATTATGATAAAATAGTCTATGATACGTGGATTTTTTATTTTATATATTTTTACTTGGTTATGTCTCTAGATAGTTCCGAGTCTTCCGTAGTCTCTGTAGATACAGGAAGTGAGCAAGCAGAACATAAAAATAAGAAAGAAATTTCTGAGATAGGTCAATGTCAAATAGATATTGACTGTTTGTTGGAAGAAAGGAATGATGTACCAAATGAAGAAAGTATTATGAAGCTTTCTGATAATGGCTTGGTAGAACTATGTAGAAAATATTCAAATAAAGAATTACTTTTAACCGCAGAGTCTATTGATATTGATAAGAATTGAATAATAAATACAGATGAAGCTTCTCTATTAAAAGAGTTAGTTTTGAAAAGTATAGATAAGAATATAAACGAAAAACTACTAAAAGATGAAGTGCGTATTGATCAAATGGAAAAGAATGGAGCCAGTAGAGAATCTATCAATATTGCACTAGCTACACTTAATAATTTATATAATGATTTTCATATGGCAAAAACATGAAAAGGAGAGCAGCAGCTTCTTGCAATGAAAGAGATGTTTCAGAATCCTGAAACAAAACTGGCTTCAAATGAAGAAATGCCTTCTAGATTTACTTTGGAGGTAAGGGCTACGGTTTTAGAGAAGGTACTCGATATTGTATCTACTTTGAATCCTATCTCTTCAGCGGAAGCAAAATGATTGAGAACATTTAATGATATAATTAGAGAATTCAGGGAACAATTACAGTTGTGAGTCGATATTACACCTGAATTCTTAGAAAATTTTGAAGCCATAAAGGAGGACTTTCTCTCAAGTTTATATGAACACCAAGAAAATCTAAGAAAAAGATGAAAAGAATTTTTTACCACGACACAGGATAGATTTCTTGCTTTTAATGATTTTTTTCAACAGATTAATTTATTACTTTATAGTGTTGGTTTAGCATCATGACCTGACTCATATATAGCGAAATATGAAAGAAAATATTGAGAGCTAAAGAAGAAAAATAAAATGGCATATTGGACTACAGATCTTACCCATGAAATAGAAGTATATGCTATTATAAAAGTAAGCTTTGATCGTATAAGAAGATGAGAGGCAGTTGATACAGGGGAAAATTTTGATAAGTTAGAGAAAAGGTTTGGAGTAGTGAATAAGAAAGGAAGTGAAATAAAGGGTACACCATACAAGAAGCTTACTCCTTGAGATGATGCGGTGACATTGCTTAGAAGAGCACCAGCTTTAAAAAGTGTAATAAACGAAAGATTTCTTAGTCAGACGATGAAAATGCAGAAAGAAATGGATGATTTAGCAACAGAGTTATTTGATAGCAAAGAGCTTTCTTTGAATATTAGAAAGTCCATAGAGCAAAATAAAGCTTTTGGGAGGGTACTTAAGGCTTTTAGAGAGTCGGGGAATAAATAAAATATTTTACTATCTTTTTACAGTATGACTAATATAGAGAATAATTCGGAAGTTCAGGATATAAAAGAGCTTCAAAAACAATTGGATAAACAATTTTCTTGATTGGGCAATTTTGAATCTTTAAAAGAGTATTTTGATGTGAACCAATGATCACTATCGGAGTTTCTGAGTATATATGATGGTGCCGACGAGGGTGATAAAGATATTTTGATTAAATATATCAATGAAGATATTGAAAATGAATGATTAGAAGAACGTAAAAAATGATTTTTTATTCTTTTTAAAGAAAAATTTCCAATAAAGGTAAAGGGAAAGGAAAAATTCAGTTGAGTGCCTGAGAAGAATCAAAAAATAGAATGAATTGATGAAAATATCTTAGAGGCAGAGTCTTTGATGAATGATTATCCTGATATTTTTCAAGAAAGATTGAAAGATCTTGGTATTGCAGAAACAAAGAGTAAAGATATCTTTGTATATACGAAAGATGGAGATGGACATAAGAAATGAGAGAAAATTAGTAATAAACTAGGGGAAGTTTATAAGATAGTATTAAATGGAGAAGGATATAAAGTCTTTCTTGAAGCAGCAAAGAACAAATCTTCAGTAGAACATGCAAGAGCAATAAAGCTAGTAGAGTGATTTCAAGAATCAAAGTTTATTGTTGTTGAAGGACTTGAAGACTATAAAAAGTCTTTTGATGCTGTGATTGATACTCACATTACTGAACCAAATGAAGATGGTAATGAAAAGAAACATCAATTGAATGTTGCTGTTATTAGGGAGCCTTGAGATGGTAATACACTTAATATTGATTGAAATAAGTTTACCTATGGTGATCAACAAATAGATGGTGATACAAAATATATTGTAGATAAAAATGGTTTTAGAATTGAAAGTACAGATTTATCAGATGTTCAAAGAAATAGAGAGTATCTTATGGGGAGATATAAACTTGAGAAAGATCTAAGATGAGTAAATAAAAAATTAAAACCAAAAGAAAAGGAACTTGCTACACTCACAAGTTTGAAATCATATTTAGAATGAAAAGAAAGTGAAGGCGATCTTCCACTTGGTTCAAAAGTAGAAGATGTAGAGGTATCACTTTCTGTTATTACAGATAAATATGGTGGAAACAATAAAGTAAATACTTTCATAGAAGCTTTAGAAGAGGCACCATTGGATCAAGAAAAACAAATGAAGCTCACAGAAGTTTTGGATCAACGTATAGATTCTGACTTGGCTCAGTTAGAGATTGATATGAAACCTCTATTAGGTAAAAAAGAAGAGCTTGAATGAGGAATAGAGCGCTTGGATCATGATGAGCGTGCGAGAATAGAGTGAATGAAAGATAAAATTCAGTTAGAAGATGAAAATGCAAGAGAAATGATGGATGCCCTTCGTTTACTTGGGATGCATCTCCTCCCTCAATCAGTTTTTGATCATATTATAAAAATAATAAATGAGGAAGGGGCACTAAAGGGTGCTATTAAGTTAAGAAATAATCGTTGACTTAGTGGAAAAGTTGATTTTTGAAATCTTGAAGTAGGTCAACCCTCTTGAGAAACATATAGATCAATACTCGTACAGCTCATCAACAAGGCATTAACCTGAAATCCAGATTCACCACATAATGTAGCACTATTTGAAAAGGATGGGACTTGAGCGATAGATCCAACAGAGTTTAAAGACAATGCTATCAATGTACGGAAAGTAGTTACCTCTACTGGTGAAGCAAATAAAGAAAAATTAGAAGAAAACCTTACAAAAGAGGTTCAAGTAGCTCGAGAGGATGTGAAACAAAATGTAGTTCAGATATTGGATCTAGATGATCCGAATGCGGAGAGGAGCTCTAGAACACAAGTAGGATAAAATATTAAGAAAGAAAATTTACATAATAAAAAGGAGAAAAATGATACATAATAGTTCTTAATAGAGAAAGGTTTAAAAAATTTAAATTGCAATTTGGGGAGGAAATTGATACATTTAATTTTAACTTATTATAATGGTTTGATATATATTACTAAAAGATCTCTTTGGATCTTATAACATCGATTTGAATAAACGACATTCTTACAACGACATAGCACACTTTTACTATAGAAATAATAACCTATTGTCTCTTTCTTGATGAGACCTAGAAAAGAACCTTACACATAAGTGGACGCATAATAAATTTATAGAACTCTTAGAAATGTTAAATTCTTTGGAGCTTTCAGAAAGAAAATTATTTACGAGACCGATAGCACTGGAATATGATAAAGAAAAAATTGAGTATATTGAGAAAAATATTTTCAGATCTTATAGGTCAAAACAAATTTTTAGTGAACTTATTTTACCGAAATCTATCACAGATAAGAATATTGAGTATCCATACTCCGATGAGCAAAAAAGGTATATTTGCAACCTGAGTGACACTGGTCCAGAAGCAAATGAAAAGATGGAAATACTTGATCTTGGTTTTCATTTTGATTTCAATGTTTCTCTTGAGAAAAGAAGATCGATGAGAAAGAAAATGTTTGATATTACTTTTACACTTTTACTTAAAGATGAAATAAATACCATTCATCCAGAGTTGGTAGATTCGATTTTTGATAATATTGATGCAAGTCTAGAAAAAGAAATGCAAGATGGAACAGATAAAGAATGGGGGAGTATTCATAATGTATTTTATGGATTCATATCGGGTTCAAATGATTATAGAATTCCAGAGATAGTTATTAATAATAACTCTCATTATTCTTTTGTTTATTTTATCTTTGATGCCATGCTTTTATTTGATACGGTAGTAAAGGAAAGAAAACTGGACCAAGCTCAGAACTTTGCTTTATTGAGAGAATAAATATTTTATTTTATAGTTTAGTATTATGTTACAGGAGGATAATAATAAAAAGAAAAGCTCTCTTTTTTATCACTTGATGGAAAAGCTGAAGGGGACTCTTTCTTTTATTACGGAAGAATGAGAAACCTATATCAAGGAGATAGAACAACGTAAGGATATGATAGATGCCTGAAATTGGGAATATATTGATGAGCTGAGAGCCTTGATAAAAATATGAATGGACAGAGGGCTTTCTTATCAAAAGATGGGTATTTCTGAGAAATATCTTGATGATGCAGAAAGGAACTATCTCTTAGAGGTAATAGAAGAGGATAAACATGAACTTGAGAATGAGGACTATAAACCAAGTACTATTTTTGTTCTTCTTGATAGTAAGGTACCAAGAGGGTTAGCATTATGACTTACTTATGAAGAAATGGGAGTTTGAGAAGACTTTATTGCTCATGCAAAGGAATTAGCTATAGAAAGATTAAAAGAAAATATTCTAGAATATAAAAAAGAGATTGAGAGTAAAAGTTTTGATACTATCATTCCAGATTTACTCAAAGCAGCAATACGTAAATGAAGAGAGGAATGACTTTCCTATGGTGATATGAGTGTTTCGGAAGAGTTTGTAAAAAGTCTTGATGATTTATAATATAGGATTGTTTTTTTATTATTTTTATATGAAATAATAAAAAAAATGAAATAAAATTGACAAATAATTTTAATAATGATAATATATACTTTGAAGTGTTAAAATTTATTATATAAAAATTCGCCAAATGTCTTGAGATATACCAAGTTATAATATTGATTCCAATGAAAATCAACCAGTTTTATTTGCATCTGTAACACAGATTGATCCAAGAGATCTCATAAACTTTAAAACTACATACAAGCTTAAGAACAGGCCACAACAGAGGAATAAGCCTGATACAAGCGATAAAGGTTTAGATACCTATGACCTGTATCATGCATTAGAGTCAAGGCTATGTCAGACTAATGCAGACTGTGAAGAGAATGCGGAAGCGATACTTGACATGATTAAAGATGATAATGGCTCTAGGGCTGCTACAGATCTTATGGACTTTTGTTTAAGGGTTTTGTTTTATTATAAGAATTTTAAAAAGTTTAAACCAGGTTTAGAAACTGATATTAGAAATACTCTTAATAATAAAATTACTGCAACACAAAAGGAAGTAGAAAACAATCCACGTTTCAATAAAAGAGCTTGAGAACAAGTTAGTGATGTAAAAAACAAGGTAGGTGTAATAGTAAATGACTTTTTTGCAAGATCAAAGAAGTTTGCTAAGAATGCTCGTAGAAATGCAATTAATACTACTGCTGCAACTGCTTTCGCAGCTACTAGTGCTTTTGGATGAGAACCAGCTCATGATGTTTCACTGTGAGTGGAGTGAGAATCAGTAGTGGTAAGTGGAAAACTTGATACTGATGTTTGAAATTTATATTTAAGATGAATGAGTGATTTTGATGAACAACATGGTGTTTCAACAGCATATGGTCTATCAAATAAAAGAGCTTGAGCTGTGTTTTGAGGATGATTTTCAAAGGGGAAAGAATGAGAACAAGTAGCTTGAAAACTTGCACTCCATCTCAATGTTTTTGATAATGTTTATGTGAAAGGGGAAGTTTGATGTAAAAAATTTACTCCTGAGTTAGAGGCTTATGCGTCATCAAAAGAGTGTCAACAACTTTTAGGTGCTTGAATCAATATATTTGAGAACTTGAATATTGAGGGGTCGTATGGTGAGAGCAAACTTTCAGTAGATTGATATGATCCAGAAACTCGTAAAATATGGAAAGCCGGAGCGATCTATGATCTTCCAAATGATGTATATATAGCACCAACGTTTGAACATACAAGTTGAGATAATATGAATAAGAGTAGTAATGCTATTATGTTGAATATTGGTTTCAAATTTGGTTCTTGATCAAAAGGGTCTTGAGGTGTTCCATCAGATTTTCCAGAAAGACAATCAGCAAATAATGTACTTAGATACGGTGCTTCTTATGATAGTCGTATGGCACAAGAAAAGAAAGAAACGCAAGAGCAGTTACCAACAATAACCTATACTACTTCAGGAACAGTAGTTCTTAGTGGTGATGGTACCAATGATATAGAAGCAAGTAACTCTGCTGGTAACCTAACCGTTACTCCAGCGGTTCCAGCTTGATATACAATTTCTCCTACAAGTTTAGTATTTACAGTAAACCCTGTAAATGGTTCGACTGAAACGAAGTCAGTGAATGTATATAAAAATGGAGAGTTTATATGAACGGATAATGTTAAAGTTACTTGGAATTAAAATAAACAAAATAGTTAGATACCTAGGATATAATCTTAGGTATTTTTTTTGTATGGGAGTTATAATTTGGTGAAATATAAATGGGAGGTATGAAAATTTTGGGAGTTTCATATAAAGTTATTTTTTGGTTCTGAAGAAACTAATTCATAAGATTTGAGGCTTTTTTTAACCCATTCGCAGCAGCGAAAAGTTCAGTTGATAATTGAGTTCTTCCTCTTTTTTTATCAGCTTCTCAATCTTTTTGTATTTTGGTTGAAAGTGCTTTTAAAAAGTCTCATATATCTGAGTCATCTAGCATTGATATATTCTTGGCTACTTCCTTTTTATTACTATTTATTCATTTGATTTCTTTTGTATGTTTCATTTTAGCAAAATCATTTCTTATATACGGGAGGCAGATTTCCCATGCACTTGCTATATGTTCACTTGCTTCTTTTAATAGGGTTGATACTTCTTTGTTTCATATGTTACTTCATAATTCCAGTAAGAAAGATGATAAACTATCATAATATAGATCTCATATTCTTTCTATGAGTTCTTTATAAGAGATATTTTCTTCTTTCGTTCAAAGTATCTTTCTTAATTTTTCATTTGGATGAATCACTTTATTTACCTCTTGAGACTTTTGTGATATGTTTTTTTGGATTTTTAATATTGTTTTTGCTTGTTCGTCAAGAACAAAATATTTTAATACTTCTTTTCTACTTATGCAAAAGTTTTCTTGTAAGGTAGTCACCATATCATCTAGAAATAAATCTACATCAGGCTTATGCTTTCTATATGATGGAATATCAATTTTTATGTCTTTTTTACCCTTTCAAATTATCACATGGTGAAATATGTTTTGAACAAAATCAGTCCAATATAGAGCTTTTTCTTTTTTTCAAGAGTTTTTATAATCTTCTTCTTCTTTTCTTGTTCTTTCAGAAAAGAAACATGAATTATTAGTGTGATCCATATTTTTTAAATTATATATTTATAATGTTATTATATCAATTTTTAACTAAAAATACAATTATTTTATTTGTTCAACGGTGACTTCATAGATATCTTGTAAACTATTTCATCATGCTTTATTTCATAGTAGTTTTTGTGTTTTTTTAACTTCTCATATTATTTTTATTTCCGAGTTTGGTATTATTATTCATTCATTTATAGTTGTTTTTTTATTGAGTTTTTCTGCAAAATGTACAAACAAAGCTAAGTCGGAAATATCTTTTACGCTTCATGGCTTTATTCATTTAATATTTATAAGAATGTTATTCTCATATAATTCTCATAAAAAAATATTTTCTTTATTGTTTGCAACTGATGTAAATGATTTTAACTGTATTTCATCTCATATATTTCATTGCCACCACTTCAGCTTATCTCATCTGAATATGAGTCAATCTTTTCAAGGCTTTAAGTTAGGCATTTTTTTGAGTGCTAAATCTAATTTTAAAATAACATTTTTGGTTGCTTTTATATTTTCTTCTGTCATAGTTTTAAGTAGTTTTCTATCTCATCTCATAAACCTATTTAATTTTTCATAGAGAAAGTAGTCAGAATAAGTAAAAATTATTAATGCTTCTTCCTTTGTTAATCTATTTGAAGTATTTTTTTCAATTTTATCAACTCATTTTAATATCATTTTATTATAATCAATTCACTTTTTATTAAATAATTCATATCTTTTTAGTAAATCAAGCTTTTTTCCACCCAGTGAAGTTAATAGTTCACTCTCCAAAATATCTCTTGAGAAACTTTCAGGTATTCATAATTTTTCTAATCATTGTATTTGTTTTTCTATATCAAGGTTTATTTTTATTCATTCATTTAAAGAGGGTTTTTGTTTTGGTATTATATCATTTACTTTCTTTTTTACTTCTGATATAACTTCCTGTGAGAGGTACTGATGCTTCATTATATCTGTTACACTTTTCTCAACACTTGCAACAATATTCTCTGTTCTTTGCCTTCCCGATTCTACGGATTTTCCAATAGCTTCCAGTTGAAATATTTTTTCTCCAAATATTTCTCTTGATGATTGGAGAGCTTGTTCTGCTTTGGTAACCACTTCAGTTCCGAGTATATTTTTTGCTTGTGAAAGGAGTTTATTATTTTCGTCATAGAGAGTTTTGTAATTTTGTAGCTCTTTTATATGGTCTCACTTTTGACTGGTGTAAAAATTTTCAGCTCTTTTTTGAAGGAGGAGGTATTGATTTGATTTTTGGTAGCTATCAAAATATTTTTCAAGACTCTTAACACTCATAGTTCATTTTGGATTGGAGTCACTTATTCATAGTATTTTTTGGAACTCTATATTTTCCTTGTTAATAATTTTTCTTTCTCTGCTATCGTATTTTTTAAATTCTTCTGCTCTTTTTGCATATCTTTGTAATCTATGGTAGAATTTTTCAATCTTTTTTTCTATTCTTCCAAGCTCCTTTTTTTTGTTTTGTAGTTTATTAAGTTTTGATTTTAAATAAGATTCTTGTTTGTTGAGAAGTGTATCTTTTCTTCTATTTGTTTGTATTTTTCATTTAAGTCCTTCTAACTTATTTATCCTTCTCTTATTTCATACTTCTATTTCTTGAATCTTCCTTATTCATTGAGTTATCATTTTATTGTTGATGATAGAGTCAAATATACTTTTTTTCTCTTGTTGAGATATACTCGAAATAGTATCTATACTATCAATATCTTTATGTATTTTACTTTTTTTAATATCAAACCCTTTTTTTGAAGAAAGGAGCTCTTTTTTTAAAGTTGAGAAAATACTTTTGTATGTACTATCTAGGGTATTATTTATATAGTTTTGTGCAAATATCAGATCAGCATTTCATCTGGTATTTAATACTACTTTTTTACCTTCATTAAGTGATTTTTTAAAGGATATAGCTTTATTTGGTAGGCCAAAATTTTTTTCAAAAACTCATTCTCTTTTTAATGTATCAAATATTTGTTCTTTTATAAAATCTTCTATTTCAGTATTGAGAGATTTTTTTTGTTTCTCAAAAGCACTCACTTTATTTTGAACGTATTCTTTTTCCCCAGTGTATTTTGAGATATTTTTTTGTACTCTTTTTCTTTCTTGTACTATTTCATTTTTATTTATTTCCCATACATTTCTATTTGGAAGATTTTTCTCATACTCTCTTTTTATTTTGTTATATGTTTTACTTTCTTTCGTGTCTTTTTTCCACCTCTTGAATTGTTTCTTGAGACTTTCGAATTCTTTGTAATGATACTGTCTTGCTTCGTCTGAGAAACCGAATTTCTTTTCTAGGTTTTTTATTTTCCATTCAAGTGTTTTTTGTCTTGTTAGATAGTATGATACTATAGCTATCTTTCATCATTCACCCAGTCATTTTGCTCACAAGTGTATTCATGTTTTCCATAGACTTGGCCATTCTTTCATATTCATATGTTTTGGAAGCATGATTCATCAAGTTACGGCTCATGCTATATATGACATATTTGTCATACTTTCTTCAGGTTCATTTGTGATTTTGTGTTGAATTTGTTTTGATAGTTTTTTTATATTGTCTCATGAAACCCAAGAAAAAAAATCTTTTATGAGGAGGCTTCATTCATTTTTTATTTCTCATACAAAAGCTCAAGGTTTGAGGTTCGCTTTGAGATATATTTGTGCTAAGAATATTCATGAGTCGAGTATTCATGTAGTAGTGGCATTGACTACTTGATAGGTAAGTCGCATATCAAAGTATGGATTTCCAGGGAGGTCTTGGATCCATTTTTCTACATTTCAAGCTTTGTTAGAATCTATATCATAGAGTGATTTATGTACTGAATTTTTACATATTTCTAGAACAGTATTGAGAGATTCATAAGAAAAGTTTCTGAGAATATGTATAACATCCCAGAGAGTATCCCATATTCAAATAAAAGTATCTTTGAAATCATCTTTTTCTAGGCTTTCAGGTTTTTGTATTTTATTGAGTCAATTTTCTAGTCTCTCAAGGAGGTCATGAAGATTTCCTACCATTCAAAAATCAGGGTTGGTATTATCTATATCAATGTTTTTTGCATAGACTGTGTTGAGGTAATCTTCTTTCAATGTCTCAAATATTTTAAGCTTGTCTTTTGCTCCGAGTATCCTTGCTTGTTTTTCTGATTCTTGTATTTGAGACTCCTCTTTGTATTTTATTATATTTTCATCTATGTAGTTGTATATCGTATTATTAAGTTCTGGAGAGAGTTTTTTGTCGTATTGTCTTAAAAGTTTAGATTGTTGTTCTTTTGCTTTTATAAGGCTATCAAGAATTTCTTCGTCATAGTCAAATACCTTTCATATTCATGAATCGAGATAATTTTGTATATCTTCTTTGAGATTTCTTTCTGAATGTTTGAGGAGGTGCTTGAATGAAGGTGAGATAAGTTTTTGATAAATATTTGTTCTTCCTTCTTGAATTTTAGAAAAGTTCAGAGGATTAAAATCAGTATCTATTTGTTTTAGATCTTGAATAATCTTGGAAGTTTCCTTTCTCATGGAAAGGTGATAGTTTTTCAAGAGTTCTGTTTGTGAGTTTTTTGATTGTATACAACGTTCTTTTTTCCTATTATCGTATTTACACTCTATTTCTTGTTTTTCTTTATTATACTTTTCTTGATTTGGAGTTCTTGTGATTTGTTCTTTTCAATTTTTTATTTTTTTCTCGGGCTCATTTAGTTCAAAATTATGATTTAATTCAGCGTATTTTCCTTTCATGAAATGAGCTTTAATTTTCTAATATGTATATAAATAATTTTATCATATGTTGTTTGTTTTTCCAAAAAGTGGTGAGCTTAATATATGTTCTTTGATTACTTAGTGTAGATATGTTATAATGATAGCATATTCGTAAAAGAAAGGAATGAATATAGATACGCGAAATTTTTCGGAGAATACACAAGAAAAGGAAAATACTCCTCTCATGCAAGAGGATTTTTTTCAGTTTGAAAGCAAACAAGAAAGAATATGTGAGATCAGACAAGAATGAGATTCGGAAACTCTATTCTCTCAAATAGAATCATATAATATGATTCAGGAATTTACGCTTTGAAAAGTGGAGTATTGTAGTAGAGATGGGATAGAATATATAGTAAAATCATGAGATAGCCTTACGAAAATATGCCAAGAATATTATGGGGATATGCAAGTAGCCTATGATATTATGGAGATGTACTGAGTATCTGATAGTTTATGAATATGACAAAAGTTATTTCTCCCAAAGCAAATCTGAGAATACAGATTAAAAGAAAAAGGTAATGCTGTTTCCTCTCAAACCGAAATACAAGATAGCTATAGAGAAGAAAATAATACTCAAACACTTAATAAAATTGATAACTTGATATCTCAGTTTAATGAAATTGACTCTCAGTATAATTTTTTTTTATGAATGCTTGATGAAGATGGGAATTTTGCTTCTATAAAATCTTTAAAAGATAAAAGGGAGTTTCTTTACCAAGGACTTCTAAAAGAAGAAAATGAATGAATCGTTCCAGAATGATCTGAAATCCGTAAGTATGTAGAATATTATTTTCAAGACTCAAAAGTATGAGATTTTTTCCAGATAGACTACGATGAAGAAATATTATTGCTTCTTGCAAAAACTAAAAGATGAATAATAGAAAAATCACAGATTTCTGAAGAAGCGTTTGAAAAAATAGAATATAAAGAATTACAAGAGAGAATAAAAATACTTCAAAATGAAACACAACAACTCAAAATTCAAATTAAAGATTATCCTTCTCAAGAACAAATAATTGAGAAAAAATATTTAGATGCAAAGCTCCGTTATCTAGAAGAGTTAAAAAATGATTATATAAAGGATATATATGTAGAGTGATTATGAATTGATAGAAGTACACTCAGAAGCCAAATTGAACTATCTGATATGAATTATGATAAAAGTTTATGATGATTTATACTTTTTGCATGGGATAATATTAATAAATTGAGGTGATATAGTCTTAATAAAGCAAGGTTATATTGAGAACTTATAAAAATAGAAAATAAAAGAATGTTTTATAATCCAAGTTCTGATTTGCAATGATATGTGGAAAATTGAATACAGTCCCTTAGATGAAATAAGTACTTTGATATGCGTTTATCGTATCAGCTTGTAAATGCTATTATTACCTGAGTTTTGGATTTAGTAGTAGATATGTCAGTTGCTGTTTCTACGGTAGTATTAAGACCCGAGCTAGTTGCTAAAGATATTAAAAATTTACCTGCTATAGTTGATAATATTCTACAGTCATTATCACTAGAACTTTTCAAGGACATAAAAAATTATTATGTAAAAGATACATATAATGCTATACCAAGTACATTTTATATGTCTGCGTACTTTTATTCAATGATAAAGATACCTGCTTCTAACATAATTCCCATGCCTCCAAACTTGGTATCATATAGTACTAAATTATCTGCATGAGTAACATGACATTGATTGAAGCTCTGAGAAATTCTTTCTTTGAGGAGGAGAGGATTTATACTAGAAAAAAACCACTCAGAGGTTTGAAAAATGTTAAAGAAACTGAGAAAAGAAGAACCTGATACTTTTAAGAAATTAGATGATTTTCATAAGAAGTGGGAAATTGATTATGAGAAAATCGATAGATTATGAAAAGTTCATAAAGAGTCTAATGATATATTCAGGGAACTTCCTGAATTTCCTCATTTTATCCTCAAAACTAAAAGTGAATGGGAACAATATTTTCTGAAAGAGTTTAAGTTAAATAAATTAAGGGTAGAGGAAGATAAAATAGTTAATTTCTATTGAAAATCATCGAATGCATGGAGTAAATTAGATGAGTTCACACAAGATACAAATAATATTTCTCTTCATTTTCTTAGCTTACTAAGGAAGGAAGTACAGAAAAAACCTAATCAACCTACATGAGATTTAATTTTCTCTCATCAGTTTACTACATGAAAAATGATGAGTTATATGGGTGAAAAGAAGAAACTAAATATAGCGAATAGTAATATCTTGAGAGACATCAATAAGTTAAGATATGATACGAAAGTCATGTCAGATAAAACATCTGTTATTCTTGAAACACTTATTTCACGAAATGCAGATATACATACTACGTATAACAAATCAAAAGAAAACTATTAAAATGTAGACAATAATATAAAAGAATAGTATAATTATAGTAGATTTTTATTCATAAATAAATAAATAAATAAATAAATAAATGATGATAAGTATATTTAAAAAAATCTTGGTAGGGAAGAATAATATAGATATCAAGACTGATAATAAAATGGAAAATGTGGAGGATGAATATAGTAGACGTGCTGAGGAAGTTATAAAAAATATTGATAAAGAAAAAAATGAGAGATGAATTACAAAAGCTATATATGATAACGATATAACTCTATTAAAAGAATTAATAAACTCATGAGAGTATGACCTCAATACTCCAAATTCTGTATGAATTTATCCGCTACAGGATGCGATTATGAACGAGAGACATGATATGATATCTATTTTGTTTGAAAATGGTGCAGATGTAAATAAAGAATTTAACTATGGTGTAGTTACTACAAATCCTTTGTTTATATCTATATCACGTAAAGATGAAAGAGTATTTCATTTGCTTATTGATTTATGAGCTGATATAAACAAGACTATAGTAATAAACTCTTTCCAAGTACCTGGAAATGCATTGTTTAAAGCTATAAATACTAAGTCATATGATATATTTCAGCTTGTATTAGAAAATTGATTTACTTTTGACGATACATTTATACGTAATTATATAGATAATTTATTGGGTAGTTTTGAATGAACACAAGATGAAAAGGACATATTTTACTATCTATATGAGAAGGCTCAAGAAAAAGGTGATATAAACTATCAAGAATATATATTAGGATCTTTATATCGTAAAGTTGCTGAAAAAATATGATCCCATGGTAATAATAAGAAAGTATGAGAATTTTATATTTGAGAAGTACTAAAAGATGAAAGTTTAATGAATATTTTTAATGAAAGTATATAGAGAACTTAAAAAGGAACGAGATAATATCGTTCCTTTTAATGGTAATTTTTTTCCTATTTCTTTCTATATATTGTTATATTCTTTGCATTACTAATACTTACTTGATTTCAATCTATAGATGTTGGTGTCTCATAGTATGGATTAGCAAATATATCAAATCATTTTATATTCCAGTTGGTTCAAGAAAATTTTACAGTAATTTTTTTATTTTGGGTTTCACGGTTTGAAGTTGCAATGAATTTAGACCCATCCACTAATTTTATTTTATTAGATACAGAATATAGAACTTTACTGTTTCATTCTTTAATATAAATTTTTTCATTCGCATTACCTGATATTCCATTCGTAGTAAACTCTACTGCGAAGTTACTTCCAAGATTAAGTCCAGCGAGATTAAGATCACCTGATAGATGGTATTGAACTGCCTGGTATCCACTACCAAGATTATTATCAACACATATATTCCCAATTTTATCTTGATTCTCTCAACATACAAGTTCTTCTACATTACATGTTTCATGGTAATAGCTATCATCACCATCAAAGCTACCATCGTTACATACTCTATACTGTTTATCACAAGTAGTCCCAAATGGAACACTAGGAGATTTATAGAAATATTTTCCACCTTCGTGTGCTATACCATATCCACAACTTGCTGGTTCTATGATAGTTTCATCATCACTTCCTTCATCATCAGTAGGAGCTGGATCAGTAGTAGGTGGAAGAGGATCAGAAACAGGAGGGTTTGGTTCAGGATCAGTTGGATCTGGGGCATTCTGTTCTGGTTGCTCTGGAGTTGTACTATCTTCCTCAATAATTCCAGCTATCAACCCATCATCTCACCTCTCATATGAAATTGATCCATCAAGAGTAAGAGCCTGCCCTCTGGTTTCTATAATCGTTCCATCTCAGAGACGGTTTCAGAAAAATATTACTACCTGTTTGAGTGCTCCAAGCCTGATTTCCGAACCATCATTTTTGATAAACACTGTATCTTGAGTGAGTATGAGGTTATCAGATTCTTTCCAAGTATTTTCTAGAAAAGCAACTTGAGTTTCTCCAGCATTTGCTTGAGTGAATATATTCAAGAGAGAAGCAGTGATATCATCCTCGTTATATTCTATCTTTAGGAAGTCAGCATTTTGGAATGTATCATTCAGAGTAAGAGATACTTCGAAACCAATACCATTTGAAGTGAAGCTTTGAATAGCTGGTATGATAGTATTTGAAATCGTTCCTATTTCGTGTATTACTTCGTTCTCTACTCTTTCTATAATAGTATCTGCTGCATTGGTATCACTTGATGTATCTCCAGTACTTCCTTCAATAGTGATTCAAACACTTGCACCATCTGATTCTATCGTAGAGTCAGCATCGGTACCATTGGTATTTGGGATGAGGTTTTTTTCTACGCTATCATCTTTTACTTGATTGGTTAGTGCATCTGTATCAGTAGCACTGGTCACTTTTGCAATTTCTATCTTTCACTTTTGAACTGTTATATTGGTGTTACTTACTGTTTTATTTACTCAGAATATCGTTCATCTTACTGCCGCTGTAGAATCGGTAGTATATATTTCAAAACCAGAATCTTGATCTAAGTGTGATGCTTTGTTCCAAAGAGTTCCACCTCATAGAACGAGTTTTACTTTGGTAGCGAGATTGTCTTCTTGAACAAAATCGAGTTGAGAGAGGATGAGTCTTGATTCTTCAGATACATCTCAAAGAATTGATTTACTTCCGTCAGAGAAATATATATCTGCAGTCTCTCAAGCTGGTACTACTATTTCATCTCAGGCAACCAGTTCAGTACTTGAGATATTTTCAGTATTTCCATTAATAGTTACATTCCCAGAATAGTCTCAGATTTTTGCAGTCAGTAATCTTTCATCACCGTTATATGGAAGATACATCCCTTCATCAAATACAAAGTTTGGTCCATTATACTCTCTGATAAGATTGAAAGGTCATACTTTGGCAGTATAATTTCCTCTTACAAATGCTCTTGAAGTGTTGTTTTCTTTGAATACTCAAGCAATTTCGAATTGGTTGGCTACTTTTGAGTAGTTGGTAATCGTATTGTTTTCTTCTTTTGTTTTTCCATATGCATAATATTGATTGGTTGCTGGATCTATAGGGACCACCTGTAAGTATTTCTTTGGAATGGTATTCTCTGTTATGAAACCATGCACTCAAAATGTCTCATTATCATCATACGAATGAGCATATGATGCATCAGCTTTGAAGAAGTTATTATTTCCTCCTGGTATTGGGAGAGAATTGTTCTCATTTGCATACTGTGTAAGTGCATTGTTGATCGTCTCTATATCAGATACAATTTTTGCATTTACCGTTCTTTCTTGGTAGTTGTTATTTGCATTGAGTCAAATAACAGCAAGAAGTACTATAATAGAGAGGGTAATGATTATCTCTACAAATGAAAAAGCTCTTTTGTTGGACTTCATAACAGTAAGGATTAGGATGTAAAAAAAGAGGAAATTTTATAAAAATATTTTTTCTATTTTTGTAAAATTTAAGGTCATCGTTTATTATATAAAAAATACAGCATTTCAGAAATAAATTTGCACTCAGTAGCAGTTTTTGAATTGACAAGAGGACTTTGAATTTTATAAGTAGAGAAATAAATAATAATCCATCCCCCAGCCCCTTCCTTTAATTCTAAAGGAAGGAGGGGTAGAAAAATATAAGAATTAAATTATAATCAAAATAATTCCCCTTCCTTTCGTATGAAAGGTAAGGGGGTTAGGGGGATGGATTATTATTTATTTCTTTATTACTTCTTTTATACTTTCTTTTTTGAATATAGCTGCATTGGTTCCTCCAGCACTCTTGAGGTCTGTTTTTCTGAATCTATGTTTGAGTGTTTCGAGTCTAATTTCTTTTATTTTTGCCATAGTCTCTTTGAATGTATCAAATTTACTCGTAAGCCCAGCATAGACAACTCAAAGAGAGTATTTACTACAAGCCTTTGCTTGCTTGTGTCCGTGTCTTTTCATAAGCCTTAAACTCTTACAGTTTTTTGAAAGTGTTTTACTCTCAATAATTACAAGATTTTTTAGGTTTACTGGAGCTGATTTCTTATCTCTGAGATTGTTGGTTTGTATGTCAAAATCTATAGTAAGTCTTTCTTCTCATGTTTTACTCACGAGAGTAATTCTTTTATATTTAGTATTAATTGAAGGGGAAATTTCAGGTATCTTTTTTCCTTCATATACACTTTGCCATACTCATTCAAAGAATCGTACTTTTCCTTTTGTCATTTTACCATGTTCATCAGTAGGGAATTGGTATCTAAACTTTCTTGTGATTCCATTATCTTTTTGTTTGTATTCAAAGAAAGCAAGTTTTGCGTCTTCATAGAGCCTGGTTCTTATTTTTGTTCTAGAAATTTGTTTGTCCTGATGTTGATTATAGAAAAAATAATCTGGAGTATCCATATAAATATTATCATAAGAGAAAACTCTGTTTCCAGCAATTTCTAATACTTGGAAATCTTTTTCTAGAAAATGTAACATTTCTATGAATTCTTCTTTTGTTAATAGAAACTTTGTATCTATTCTCTTTAGGTAACTTGCTCTTGCATTTAACTCTGTGAGAGTCATTGGTGCGAAATTTTTTAGGTTGCTTTTGAAATCACTCTTGCTCATATTTCCTTTTTGTTTTTATGTAAATAAAGTTTTTGTTTTTTTGAGACCCCTTTCGTTTGAATCTAATAAAATTTTATCATATATATTTTTTCTCGTCAAAATTTTTAATCACTTTTTTATGTAAATCTTATTATGACTAAATATCATGCTGATGCAATCAGTGCTGACATTGGCAGAGTAACGATCCAAGCAAGTATAATAGACTTTATCATTTTCTTTTCTATATAATCTTTTGTTTTTCATTTGAGTCTTTTTCTATACTCTTTTAAAAATCCTATTCCGAATATTCATCCAATGGCAATATGAGTCGAGCTTACTGGCAATCAAAGCTGAGATGCTATCATTACGGTAATGGCAGCTGCAAGTGCTACAGAAAAGGCACTCGTTTGGTTGAGTTTTGTAATTTCATTTCATACGGTTTGTATAAGCCTTGCTCAGAATACAGCGAGTCAGAGAGCAAGTCAGATGGCTCATATTCACATAATCCAGAAAGGTATTCCTATACTTTTTACTCATATGGTTCCACTTTGTATTATATCATTTATTGCCGCAAGGGGTCATATTGCGTTGGCTACATCGTTTGCCCCATGAGCAAAACTTAATAATCCAACAGCAAATATAAGAGGAACATTAAAGAGGTGATTGATGAATTTTTTTCCATTTTTGAATATAGAAGTTTTCTTCCTATATTGGTACATCATAATGGCATATACCATGAGTCAGAAATCTGCTCATACTACTATTGCTGTTTGAGGGTATACGTGGTATATTTTTTTTAATCACTTGAGCATAAGGTAGGCACAAAAAACACATGACATGATTCATACAAATACAGGAACCCATCTTTTGGCTGCGTCTCATCTTTCATCACTGGTAAGAATTGTTTTTCTGATTGCTAGCATGAATATAACAGCGATTATTCATCCCATGAGAGGTGATACCACCCAAGAGAGTACGATTGATCATATTTTTCCCCAAGTAACTACTGCAAATCAGGCGGCAGTTATTCAGGCTCAGATGAGTGCTCATATTACTGAATGAGTGGCTGATACCGGTGCTCTAAAAAAAGTAGCAAGATTGATCCAGAGTGATGCTCATATAAGGGTAGCCATCATAATACTCAGGAATACTTTTTTATCTTCTATAAGATCAGCTTTTATGATTCATCATTTAATGGTATCTACTACATCTCATCAGGCAATAATAGCTCCACTTGCTTCTGCAACAATTGCTAAAGCTATAGCTCATATAAGAGTAAGTGCCTTTGATCCTACTGCTGGCCCCATATTGTTTGCTATATCATTTGCTCATATGTTCATAGCCATATAGAGACCAAGAATAGCTGCAACGAGTAGGAATACGCTTGAATTTCATCACTGAAAAAAGTATACCCATGTGATACAGAGTATAATAGATATTGCAAGAATCTCATACTTGAGGTTCTTTCTTTCTGTAAAGAATTTCATAATAAAAAAAAGATAAATATTAAATATATAGGATATTGTAACATGTATCTTTTATTTATGCAAAAACTTGAATGTTTGAATTTACGAAACTTTTTCTATTTCCTCTTCTATGGTTCTGAGCCCATCGAAAAAATGATCGAGGTTGAGTCATGATTTTCTGAGGTTTTTGTAGGCTTGGAGTTTGCTCAGTAGTTCTTCTGCAAGAGTATCTTCTTGCAGAAGAACATCGCTTCAGAACATCTTATGAAAATACTCAGCATTTTTACATTGGTGATTTCCAGCACTTCCTTTGAGAGGTACTATTATAGAATGGATTCCAAATATATTCAGTTCCCAAAGGCTGGTCGCTCAAGCTCTTGTAATTGCTATATCTGTATTTTTAAGGATTTTTCAAAGTCTTTTTTGAGTAAGAAAATCATGTACTATAGTATTGGGAAATTTTTTAAATCACTCTCTAAAGTGTCAATTCTTTTGTCATAATATTATTTGGAAGTTTATTTCACTCAGTTTAGGAAGTATTTTCAGCAGAGCAGTGAAAATAGCAGTAGATCATTGACTTCATCCCATTACCATAACGGTAAGTTTTTCATTTTCACTTACTTCAAGACTGGTGAGGTAATCAATTATTTCTGGGTTTAGTATTTGACCGGAAAGAACATGTTTTTTGTCATTTATTTTTTTATTCGGAAAGGTATAGAAAACTTTGGTTGCTAATTTCCCTATAAGATTATTTGAAATTCCTCAAACGGTATCTGATTCGTGTACGTAGATTTTTTTTCTTAGAATCGTAGCTGCGATGCAGAGAGGGAGTGATACGTATCCTCACTTGGAAAATACTATATCGATTTTATATTTTATTATATAGTAAATTCAATAGGCAATTCCCGTGAGATTTTTCAGAGGTTCATAGAGATTTCTAATATCAAAATATCTTCTTATCTTTCCAGCTGGAAGTGAGAGAAATTTTATTTTATATTTTCTTGTAATTTCTTCTTCCAGAGAATCTTCTTCTCATACCCATATAAACTTGTATTTTGGGAGATTGGTTACTTCTGATTTATTGTCTCTGAGATAATTATAGAGAGCCAGTAAAGGGAAAATATGTCATCCGGTTGATCCTCCTGTCAATGCAATATTTTTAATCTTTTCCATATGGTTATAATTTTATATATGATAATGTTCTGATTATAAACTGATTTAATATTTTTACAAGTTTGCTTTTCGATAATATTTTGAATGTTCAGATGCTTCAGATTATTCATACAAGTGCTCATGCTATTATATCAAGTGGCCAGTGTACTCAAGCAATCACTCTTGATAAGTTCATGAGTATTACAAAAGTGAAAAACCAATATCCTATTTTTTTGTATCATGCGAGAAAGAGTCCACAGAGAAAGGCTATACTCACAGTTGCATGATCAGAAGGGAAGCTGGCATCTGGAATATGTTTCAGTAGAAGTTTTCCAGTTCCAGTAAGTACGGTTTCGGGTCTTTCTATCATAATGACTTGTTGTATTGAGAGTGATATCAATAAAGCTATTGATACGCCGTAAAAAATAAATAGAAGATTTTCCTTTGTATTTTCAGGTGCATTTTTCTGTTTATAGGTAGCATATACCCAAGCTCAGATAAGAAAAATAGGGAGAAAAAATATAGGGGAATCAGCAAATATATGTACCATTGTTTCGAAGAAAGTATGTTCTGATAGGGAGTTCAGATATATAAGCATGCTTTTATTCATTTCTTGGATCATGATTGTTGTTTTAGGGGAATATAATTATTTTCATTATATTAAAATTTTGAATTTATGCAAAAAATGGTATAATGGCTTCCATATTGTAAAATTTTACTATTTAATATTTATAAAAAATATGCATAATATACTTTTAGGTGAAGAGTTCTGACATCTATTTCCTGATGATCATAAGTATTTAACTTTTTTAAAAAAAGTATTTAGGCATGAATTTAGAAAAAATGGATTTAGGAGAATTTCTACTGCCATGAAGTATAATAAGGTTTTGAGAGAGAATTCAGAACTGGGTATTATGAAAGCATATATAGATAACAATGTTGTCGAAGAAATACAGCCAGTATACTTTTATTATATGTCTCGTTTTTTTCCAAAGTGAAGTGAAGAGATTAGAATTTGAGCAGAAATATTATGAGAGAATGATCCTATTTTGGATGCTATTTTAATCTATATTACTTATTGAGTACTTACGAAAGTATGACTTTGAGAGGAATTTTCTATTAGAATAAACTCAAGTGGTGTTGAAAAAGAAAGGTTGAAGTATAGTGAAGAGTTGTTTAATTTTTATTCTGATAAAAAGCATCTTTTAACCCCAGAATCCCTTGAATTATTAGATACAAACCCGATGCTTATTCTTTCTTCAGTTGATGAAGATGAACAAATCTTGTCAAAAAATGCTCCTGTTATGACGAAATTTTTAAAAAAGGATTCGAAAGCACATTATGCAAAATTTAAAGAATATTTAGATTTATTAGAGGTTCCTTATACAGAAGATAATACTCTGATTGCACCAAATGAGTATTGTACACACAATATTTGGGAGTTTAGACATAGTGAAACAAATAACCTTATTTCTTCAGGATTTAGATACAATACTTTATGAACGCAACTATGATCTCCAAAAGAGGTTCCTGCGGTTTGATTTCATACTAAGGTTGAATATGTTATATCACTTCTTAGGGAGAAGAATATCAAAATAAAGAACAAAGATTCTATAGATTTATTTTTTGTACAGTTGTGAGACGATGCAAAAAAAGTCGTTTTACCTATTTCTTTGAAAGCAAGAGAAGCTGGTATCAATACAGTGGTATCTCTTGGGACTCCTTCTATGAAAGAACAAATATTAAAGGCAAATAGATCTGGAGCGAAGTATATAGTTATTGTATGATTTATGGAGGCAAAAAATGGAATATTTCAGGTGAGAAATGTAGAAGCTGGAACACAAGAGGAAATAAAGAAAGAAGATTTGATTGATTATGTAATAGATAAAATTTGAAAAGATTCTCTTGATTTCTATTGTCCTGCGAGAGATTTACTTACAGAATAAAAATAAAGCTACTAAATTTAGTAGCTTTATTTTTATATATTATTCATGTATTGATGAGTAACTTTCTCCACTCTTTGTAAGTGTCTTCCTCACTCAAACTCTGTACTCAGAAATATATCGATTAGTTTTTTATAACTTTTGAAAAGTCACTCTCTTGCTCAAAAGCATATTACATTTGCATTATTATGTTCTTTTATCATCTGTGCTGAATAAGAATCATTTACTACTCATGATCTAATTCATTCAACTTTATTGGCTGACATATTGATTCATTGACCAGTTCAACATATAAGAATTCATATTGAATCTTGGAATTCTAAAATATTTTTACATACAACCTTTGCCATATCTGGGTAGTCTACTTTTTCATTTTCGTCCTTAGGTCAAAAAGAGTAGGCAACAATTTGAGGATATTTTTTTTCTAGATGTGATAAAATTTTTTCTTTTGCATTTACTCATCAGTGATCTGAACATACAAATACTTTGTCTATCATGTTTTTTTATTAATATAATAATAAATATATAATAAAATTTTTTAATAGTAAGTCAACTTATTTTATTTCTTATTATTGACTTAATATCATTAGTTTATATAAATAATTCTGTTCACTTATATGTATATATTATAAGTCAGTTCATTGTGATAACCTCAATTTTTAGATACTATTATGTCAGATAAAAATAAATTAAAAGAAAGCGAAAAATATTTTTTGCAAGCAACTCAGCGAGCTTCAATTGAAGCCTATCCTTGGATTGGTAAAAATGAAAAAGAAACTGCTGATGAAGCGACCGTTCTTGCTCTACGAAACTCTTTAGCTAAACTGCCAACCCGAGCAAGGGTGATTATCGGGGAAGGAGAAAAGGATGAAGCTCCTATGCTCTATATTGGTGAAGATTTAGGCTTAGGAAAGAAACGTACTATTGATATAGCGGTTGATCCTCTCGAGTGTACTACTGAATGTTCAAAGGGTCTTGAAGGATCTTTTTCTACCGTTGCTATTGCGGGAGCTGGAAATGTTTTGCCAGTTCCTGGTGCATACTATATGGATAAGATAGTTACTTCTAATACATGTGATGTCAGCCTTGATTATTCAGTAACGAAGAATATTAGAAATATAGCACTTGCATATAACTGCAAACCTTCTGATCTTCGTATTACTGTTATGGAGAGACCAAGAAACCAGAAATTGATAGATGAACTGAATAAAAATGGAGTTCAACTTCGTCTCGTAAATGGTGGCAGTATTGAAGAATCAATTAAGTGTATACTTGGTGGCCCGAACCAACATGCCTATATGGGTATATGTGGAGGTCCTGAAGGAATTATTGCTGCTTCTGCTCTCAAAGGTCTTGGAGGTCAGATAGTAGGGAAGTTGAAATTTTGTCTCTACGATAAAGTTTCTGGAGAGCCTATTAATCTTCCTGGTGAGAGAGAAAAAGTTCTTTCGAGTGGGATTGATCCTGATAGAGAATACTCTACTGATGATTTTATTAAAGGAGATACTATTTTCTTTGCTTCTGGTATTACTTCTTCTTCACTCCGACCGGGAGTGCGAAAAAAAGATGGAAGGAATAAGTCAGGAGAACTCAATGGTTTAACTCACTTTATTGTCTATAGTTTAGTAGTATCAAGTTTTGGAGATAGCATTCGCCATATTAAGAATAGCTATTCTTTCAAAAAAAATTGATTCTATGTTAAAAGCCTCTTATTGTAAAATAAGAGGCTTTTTTTATGCACTGGCTTTTCTCGGTATTATTTCTTCTATATTATCATTTGTATATGATATTTCTTTTGTTATTTTTTCCTTTTCATATGCTTCTAATTCTTTTTCAAGCTCTTCTCATGAATAATATCCTAATATTCTATAGTCTTCTCATAGTTTTAAGTTTCCTCAAAAATCACGAGATAAGAATGCAACTCCTCAAAAATTATTTTTAGGTCATGTGAGGTAAGGGCATAATTTTTCTTTATTTATGATTTCAGTTATGTATCTTTTTTCTGTATTTTCTATATAAGGATTTATTCATATAGTTCACTTGAATCCAAGAATTTCTCATTGTCTATCACTTGGGTATACTGGATTCATATTACCTTTATCGATAATAGTACTTTTATATTTTTCAGGTACTGTTACTATGAAAGGATAATTTTCTTTTAGATGTGTGAAAATATCATCTAAATAAAATTCTCACATTGATTTTCAATCATTATCCTTTATTTCGATATCGTCATGAAAATTTATTTTTGAATCTTGGTTTTTGATTGCTTTTACTATTGGGTCATTTTTTTGTTTTGATAAAGTATCTAATAAATATTTCTTATTTTTTATGGAATTGATCGATAGGTTAGTGAAGTCAATCAAATTTTCTTTAATTATATTTGACATTTTAATATATTTAAGTATTATAATAGTCCTATGTTAATTATATCATAGTTTAAAAATATTTACAAAGAAATTATGGAATCAAAAGGTATAACAGAATTATGAGATACAAAGAGATTAACACTCATTATTCCTAAGGAGATTGATGAAGCTGGAAACATTGAAAGAACAAAATTAAATGCGACTCAGCTAGATCAAGATACACATCATGAGGTTCCTGGAAAGTGTATTTTTCTGTGTAAAGAATTTGATAGTATTAGAGAAGTAAAAGAATATGTAGAGGCTATTTTGTATAACAGTGATTGTATAGGAACAAAAGTGCTTGATACATCAAAATATTTGGAAGCAGTAATGGTACTATGAAAGTGATCTTATGAGATTTGTTATGCGAGTATTGATGACTTTAGAAAGTCTAAAATAAAAAACTATGTTCGCCTTAGAGAAGGACAATGAGATAGAAAATGAATTTTTATACTTACAGTAAAGGCTCGTTCATTGAAAGAGCTGTTAAGACTTACTTATAACAAAATAGTAGAAGTTTTAGATGATAGTGAATAGTTTTAGATATAGAATTCATATATAGTTTTAAAAGACAAAAAAGATGAGAAGATATTTTCTCATCTTTTTATTTATATTTCTTTTCTAACATAGTCCTCACGTATAGTCCTTGAACTTGATTGCGCGCCCATTCTGTTTTCCTCAAGAACTTGAGGCTTGATTGCATACTTGGGTTACTCTTAAAACAATTAATTCTTATTAATTCGCTCAATTCTTCATATCCATACTCTTCTACTAAGGTTTCTAGAATCTTTACAAGAGTTACTCCGTGGAGTATATCATCGTTTCTATTTTCTTGGTTCATATTTATTGAGTGATTTTTAGATAAAAGTGTGTTGAATTCTATATATTATAGCTTTTAATGCAAAAATGGAAAATTATTTTTTTATATTCTATTTCATAAGAATCTTTGTATTTATTTTTTAAAATTACAGTTATTATTGTATTATTAAAACTAGATATAATAGTAACTTTTGATAAAATCAGAAAAAAAATTATTATTAAGAAAATTATATTTTATTAAAACATAAATAATGAATCTATTAAATGTATCAGATAGTATTTGATTTAAAACTATAAGATTAGATAAATGAGAAAAGTATGAAACTAAGTGAAGTGAAATCATTACAGTTGTTTCGTGAACAATATGAGAAATACTAAAATGAAAAATAAAAACTTTTGAGTCTTCTGTATACCATCAATGAGAAATAAGGGCATTGGAAGATAGTTTCTTAACTGTTTTTGATATAAAAGATAATGATATAATTTTAAATAGGATAGATGTAGATCAAAAATACTGATTTTTTTGTAGGGAAAATTGGAAACAATTAAGGGAATTATATGATGTAGATGGACTAGAAAAAGTAGACTTATATAGATGAGATCAAATAGAAGAAGAGTATAATGGAGTGAGGTATAAATTCAATTTATGGTTTTGTTGAAAACAGGTTGATTGTTTATGGCATAATCAGCATAATTTTATCGAAGTACATACAAATATTGCTTGAGATTGATATATGCAAAAATCAATTGACGGAACTGATGAAGGGTTATTTGAAACAGTTTGACTATTACCATGAAATTCACATAGGAGGTTTGATATAAAATGAGAAAAAGAAGAGAATGGAGATCCAAAATATCCTTTTCATAGATGGCTTGGTGGAACGAGTGGGAATATATGGTTAGTAATTGAAAAGTATTAAGAAGATTTATTATGCATATCTTGCTAATAATTATATATGAGATTATTGAGGAGGATAGTATTATTGCAAATATAACTATAGATGAGGGAGTTATTACGAGAGCAGAGATTGAACCAGTGAGAATACGTGGGTTTGGAAATACTATTTTTCCAACTTCAGAGAAGAAAGAATTTATTTTGAATGAAATATATGAGTTGAGTAAGAGGTTTTGAAAGATTGAGACTATAAAGGAGGGGTATATTGAGGTTGTGGATGAGTAATATTTTTAAAAAAAACACCAAATAAATTGGTATTTTTCTCTTCCTTAAAATATGCTAGGAATCAGAGAAGACTTTACATATACATTTCAACTAAGGGTAGAATAGATAAATACAGGGAATGAAGGGTTTGGAGAACAACAATAAGTGTATTACAAAAACCTCAACTTTACTTTATAGAAAGCTATATGCCTCTTAATAACGTTATTAGAAGATAGTAGATGCTACATTATAGATAATGATTTATTGTTTTTTATCTATTAAAAAATATAATAATGGAAGATACGTTTAATAAAACATTCCAAAGTTAATATTTTATTTTCTACTATTACTATTTTGATAATTAGATTGTTATACTTTTATATAGATATATTTAAGGAAGTATGTAAGTGTAAATTTAAGAAGTCAGATAATAATTATTTAAATTTTTCTTTATTGTTTGGTGCTATGCCATTATTCTTGTATTTCATTCTTTGGAAAGATGATGAAATATTAATATTATGATGATTTTATGTTATTTTGATTTTAAAAATACTCTTTGATTATAGAAGTAATTTTGTTAATTTCATAATCAATTCATTGCTGTTATTTATTTCTTTAGAAATATTATATTTTTATAATGGTAATTTTGTATTATATGGTTTTATATTTAGTTGATTAGCAGTTATTATCAATAATGCTATTTATAATAACGCATGAATGGGGAATATAATAAAATTATGTGTATTTACTTTTTACTATCTTACTAGTTGATTTTCTAAATTATTTAATGGAGTAACCTTTAAAATTAATAATTTATTTATTTTCTTCCCTATAGTATATTTTTTTGTAATATTAGAAATCTATATTACTCAATGAATACCTTTAGTTAGTAATATTCTAACAAATTGATTTTTAAGTGAGTTATGAAAGTTTGCAATACTGAATCAAGCATTATACATATATATAATAATATTTTTTATCTTAAATTTTAAAAGGATTTTCGGATTTTTTAATAGAAATCAGTTATTATCATTAGTATTATTTCTTGTATCAATATTTTTTATAATTAGATGGGATAATACTATACTGATACAAGAACCAGTAACTTTTGTTGGGAATTTATTTTTCCTCTATTTTACATTTGTATTGTTATATGTTACATATGCAATTTATTTGCACTTTCTAAATCCTAAGGTTATTAATGAGATAGATTTTTGATTTAATATGAGAGCTTATGCTGCTCAGTTATTAGAAAAAGATAAGGATATGAAATTTATACCATTTTTAGAGAATTGTCATAAAAATTATGTGAATGAGTACTATAAATATTATTCTGAGTTAAATGATGCTTCAATAGATGGTATAAGTAAAGAAGACCTATTAAACAGATGACACTTTGTATCATATTTAAATAATGTGGTTAGTTCAATTTCTATTGATATTAGAACTAAACAGCTAGAAAAATCATATTCTATATGATTGGTTTGAAATTGGTGAGAATGAAAAACAAGTATTATAGATATGTTATGTAAGAAATATTTAGATATTAATTCATTATGAATTAATACATTACATTTTAATCCTTGGAATTATCAAAAAGAAGATATGGTATTGAGTTTTTTTAGTGAAATAGAGAGTACGTTATGATATTGATATGCTAAAGGTTTTCGTGCTTACTTAAAAGCATTAGGCTATTTGTGAGCTACTTGATCTTGGTTATCAAAATTCTTATTATGACTTGGTTCATTATTTTATGAAGATAATTCAATCAATACTATCAAGAAGAAACTAAATGATAAACTATCAAAAAGGAATAAGGTATTGCTTATTATTATAGATGATTTAGATAGATGTACACCAGACGAAGTATTGTTAATGTTAAATATATTAAAAAATCTATGAGACCTTTCTAGTATCATATACCTTGTTTCGTATGATAAATTAGCAATAGAGAATATTCTTATAAAGAATTGATATTTAGTAAATTATTTAGATAAAGTTATTAATCAAGAATTATTTATCCCAATGCCTTTGCAAGACAAGAAGAATGAATATATTTTGGCTGAAATAAAGAATATAATCAATTTTATAATTCGTAATTATTGTCATAAAAAACCAGATGTGAAAGAAGTATTAATGTTAGTACTAGATGTTAATATAAAATCTGAAATTGCATTAATGTTTAAAGATGATAACCTGAGAATAATTAAAAAAATATTGAATTTATTTAAATATAATCTTATTGATTTTTTAGATTTTTTACATAAACAGGATTTAATTTGAAAGAAGTACAGTTATCAAAGAAAATCTCATCATAATTTTGAGTTCATCATTTCTCCAGAAAAATTGTCTTATAAAATGATTATTTATTTACTTAAGGGAAGTAAGGCAAGTGTATTAGATTTTGAACTATATAGTATTATTAAAACCAGAGACTGAGTTATGCTTGCTGATAGATTTGGATCTAAAATTGAGGATGTAAAAACAAAATCAAATTTTGATGATTATCTTATAGAAAATTATTTAAAAACAAAATTAACTTATGATAGGAATTGATGAACAGTTATTATGAATGATAAAATTTGAGAGATGATGATGTAATTATTTGCTGGGATTTTACTAAAGAGAGAATTATTACATTAAAAGATTGCACCTTTGTAACATTTAAGTAGAATAATTAAACTATAATAAACCACCGGCTCTGCTGGCGGATACTTGTTTATATTACATATATGCAAATATACAATAACAAATCTTGAAATCTCAATCAAATAAAAGAAGTTTGATTCAAGCTTGAAAAAGATATGCAAAAACTTACAGAAGACAATATGGAAAATATTTTTTGATTGGAGTTTATAAAAACTGAATTTCAATTAAACAATTTAAGAATAGATTCTCTAGCTTTCGATGTTGAAAATAATTCTTTTGTAATTATAGAATACAAAAGATGAAGTAGCTACTCTGTTGTTGATCAATGAATGAGTTACCTATCTCTTATGTTACATAATAAAGCAGATTTCGTACAAGAATTATCTAGAAAAAGAAAAAAATTTATCGATACAAAACATATCGAGTGGTCTGGGAGTAGAGTTATTATTATTGCAGATGCTTTTACGAGACATCAAAAAGAATCTATAAATTTTAAAGACTTTCCTATTGAATTATATGAATTAAAACAATTTAGTAATGATGTAGTTGTTTTTAATCCTATTAAAGCATCTCATACCTCTGAAAGTATTAAAACAGTAACTAGGCTTGGTACAGAAGAATTTAAAGAAGTAAATAAAGAAATCGTTACTTATAACGAAGAATTCCATACAGATGGAAGATCTGAAAAAGTTTTAGAGCTTTTTGAAAAATTAAAAAATTATATATTTGAAATTGATAAGGATATAGAAATATCATATAAAAAGATGTATATTGCTTTTAAATTAAATAATAAAAATATAATATCAATTAAATTATTTGTGAATTCAGTAAATATATACCTACATTGTAAGTATTGAATATTAGAAGATGAATACAATTTGTGTAGAAATGTAAGAGATATTTGAACCAACGCTTGAAATGCCGAAAATGAAATCAAACTATCATCAGATGAAGATTTGTATAAGGCTATGGACTTAATAAAACAAGCCTATAAATTATTAAAATAAGTACTCATTTATTTTGATTACAAAAAAACACCAAATAAATTGGTGTTTTTCTCTTTCTCAAAAAATGGTACCCTCAGCAGGACTCGAACCCACGGCAAACCCAGGTCCGCGGCCTGGTGCTCTTCCAGCTGAGCTATGAGGGCGCAGCATAGTTGATAAATTTGATTATCAGTAGGTTTATATTATGGAAATATAATATTTTGCAAGAGATTCTATGCGTATAAATACGATTCCTTCTCTTTTTTTACTTTTTCTTTCACACAAAATCTTGGATCTCAGACATAACCTCTTCGAATCATTGTTTGTCTTTCTTCTCCGTTCTCTCAAATTGATTCTCGGATTCACTTTTCCAAATAGGATATACATTTTCTAAGTATTCTTGATTTTCTGTTTGCATATCAGAATACAAGGATCCATTCTGTTTTGCCATCCTTTCAATAATATTCATGTGTGCTCTAAAAATAGGACTCGAAGTTTTTATTTCTTTATTTAACTTCTTTAAGGTTGATCCGAGTATTATACTTTGTGCATGCATAAGATTTTGAACTACTCCCATTTGTGAGTCATGTTCCTTTTGGGTCATTTGTATGATTTTTATTCAACATTTTTGTAGAACTCATGTAACCTCACTCCATTTTTTTCATTTCCTTGATGAACCTCATTGTATTTCTATAAGCTCTTGTCACTCTAGACTCTTTATAGATGGTCCAAACATTGGGTGGAGGCTAAGTACTTCAGATGCGTTGAGTTCACTCAGTGCTTCTTCTGGCTTGGACTTTATTCCTGATAGATCTACTACCAGTTTGTCACCAATGATCTTATCACTCATGCTTTTGATAGCATCTACTGTATTTCTAATAGATACAGAAAAAATAACCAAGTCAGAATCATTGAGATATGATTCCACTCGTTCCTCATCAGTTGATCTTCAAATAGTATGTATATTTTTTACCACTTTTTTGAGATGTTGCTGTATAAATTTTCAAAAATTTCCATCTCATCATATGATAGATGCAGTTTGTATGGTTTTTAGCATATTTCTTTTTCAGTATATTAAATTATTTCTATATTGATTTCTTTTTTAAGTCACTCTATATCAATACTTTTATGGTTTTCAATAATGATAGGAAAGTCTATTCATCACTCAGAGTTTGGGTGGGAGTGTATCGATGACATATTGATATTGTATTTCTCTAAAATATTGAGTTTGTGTGCTAGACCTCCAGCCTCATCAGCCAAACTCAGGATAAAGAGTACTTTACGTTGCGTAAGGTTTTGAAATGATGCGGTAGTGAGACCTTTTTGAGTGGTTACTACTGCGAAATCAGTAACATTATCACTGGGAGCAAATTGGTTATTGATGATAGAGAGATTATGTTTTTGAGCGGTTTGCATATTACATATAACGGCCTCATGATCTTCTAAGAATTCTATTTGACTGGTAGTAGAAGGGGTAGCAATCGTTTCTATATTTTCCATTTTTTGAATTTCCTTTCTACACTGTAGGATTGCTTGTGGGTGAGAGTAGATTTTGTTTATCTTTTGATTTTTTTTCTTTGTAGCCAGTACATGTTGTATTTGTAATGAATACCATCAAAGAATTTTTGTAGATGGGTGATTCTTTTTCAGATCGTAGAGTGCTTCGGGTTGAAATACTACATTTCTTCCGTATTTATTATGCATAGGAATCACTCATGCCATATACTCTGGTATTCTTTCTATGACGTCTATATTTCCAATAGGACCTCTTAATAGTTTCGGTATTTTTTCTATTATATCTTTTGATACTTCACTATATTCTATATCTATTCCATTTGAGATAATATTTTTTGCTACCATTGAGGAGTAGGATCAATCTGGTCAGAGTGTAATTATGCTACCTTTCGTCTTCATTTTCATTTTTAAATATTTATATATATATATATGAATAATAAAACTTATTTTATACTTGTCAAATTTCATTATATTTTGCTTTTCATAAATATAAAATATAATAAAAGAAATAATAAAAGTATAATAAACTATGGAAGAAAAAAAATCATTAAAGGGAAGCATTATTCGTTATGATAGGAGTTCAATTGAAGCTGAAATATCAGATTTATTGGCACTTAGATTTGGTGGAGATGATTTTATGGATAAGACTTTGAAAGATCTTTTTGATCCGTATGGAATGAAAGATATGGACAAGGCAGTAGCAAGAATCAAACAGGCAAAAGAGAATGATGAAAAGATTATGATTTTCTGAGATTATGATGTAGATGGAGCAACTTCTACTTCTATTTTGATGCATTTTCTAAAAAAAATATGAATACAAGTAAGCTATAGACTCCCTCATAGAGTTCATGATGGTTACGGTTTGAAGAATTATTTTGTTGATGAAATCAAAGAAGTTGGAGCGACTCTTATTATCACGGTTGATTGTGGAACGAAAGATATTGATGTTATTAAACATGCGAAGTCACTTTGAGTGGATGTCATTGTAACCGATCATCATGCCGTACCAGAGGTGATTCCACCAGAGGCAGTTGCTATAGTGAACCCAAAGAGAAATGACTGTAGTTATAAGAATAAGAATCTTGCTGGTGCTGGAGTAGCTTTTAAGTTGGTTCATGCACTTGTGTTCGAGTACTTTAATGAAGAAGAATCTTGGGAGTATATAAAGGAAACGGTTGATATTGCTGCTATCTGAACGGTGGCTGATTGTATGGTGCTTACGGGGGAGAATAGAATTATAGTAAAGGAATGATTGCAACAACTTAAACGTTCACGTTCGAGGTGAATACGTACTCTTATAGAAGATCAAATAAATGATGATATAGATGCAGATATCTTTGGGTTTACTATCGGTCCAAGACTCAATGCTGCAGGGAGAATGGATACTCCGTACAAGGCAGTGAACTTGATTCTCAATAACTCAGATGGTGTAGATAAGGTTATAGCTGATATTGAAAAACTGAATGAGCAGAGAAAATTTCTAACGAAGCAATTTAATGAAGAGGCTCTTGGAAAAATAAATAGAGATGATAATTTACTATTTTATATTTCTCCAGCTATCGAACATGGGATTATATGAATTGTTGCGGGGAGGTTAACAGAGAAATTTTATAAGCCTTCTATTGTTTTAAAAGATGAATGAGATAAGTTAGTTGCGAGTTGTAGGAGTCCAGAATATTTTTCTATTATTGAACTTTTAGAAAACTATAAAGATATGTTTATTGGCTTCGGAGGACATAAACAGGCTGCTGGTTTTAGTATCTCAAAAGAGAAATTTTCAGAGTTTAAAACGAAGATTATAAACAAAGCGAATAGCATAGATTTTAGTAAACATAAAAAAACCTTGCAGATTGATAAGGTGGTAAAACTCGAAGAATTAGGATTTGGTTTTTTGAAAAAGGTGAATATATATAAGCCTTTTTGAATCGGAAATACCAAGCCTCTTTTTATGGTTGAGAATCTTGATTATGAAAAACTAGAATTTCTTGGAAAGGGAAGAGATCATTTGAAATTTACAACCAAACATGGTTACAAGATTCTTTGATTTTTTATGTGAGATTATTATGAAGAGATCAAGAGGTCATGAAAACCAGTTTCTATCATTTTTGATTTGGGTGAGGATACTTGGATGGGGAGGAAGAGTTTGGTTTTGAAGTTGGTTGATGTGGTGGTTGGGTAATTAATTTTTCCTTTATTCTTCCCACTCCTCTTTCTCTTTCTTCCCAAACACTCAAAAATCATGTTCTCCGGCTTGGATTTGAGCGTGATAATAAAAGTAGTTTCATTCTTTTGAAGCTATTTTTTTGTAGGCGGGTCTTACTGAGAGTGAGAGTCAGAAGTTAGTTTTGAAGTAATCTTTTATATAGTGTCTATGATCGAGAGAAGTTTTTTCGAGTAGGAATGGTTTGAAATTATCTGGATCAGATGAATAATATTCTTTGTGATCTTGGTGAATAAAAACAAGAATTTGAGCATCTTTTTTATCTATTTTTATTCATTTTTTTTCTGGCTTGTGCTCATCGGATCATTGTTTTTCGAAGAATACTGATTTTGTGAGAGGGTAGTTATTCCAGTCGATATTATTTTTTTCGTTGATATCTAACAGACTCGAAAAATCCATGAGTGCTGCGTTTATTGCTCGTCCACTTATTTGCCCTCACCCTAACCCTCTCCCAACGGGAGAGGGGATAGAACAATATGTTTCAAATTGTTCCTGTATTTCTTTTTTGAATTCTTTGCTGAGTTTTGTAAAACGACTTCAGAAATAATATCTAGCAAATATCTTTTCTATATTGGTATCAAAGGCAAGCATATTTTTGTTATATCAAAATGCAAGAATAGCTTGGGCAGTATATGGTCAGATTCCTGGAAGTCATATAAGTTCATTATAATCCTCTGGAAATACTCAAGCATATTCTTCCTGAATTATTTTTGCAGTTTTGAGCATATTTCTCGCACGAGAGTAGTAGCCGAGTCATTCGTAGTATGGAAAGAAAGTGTCATAATCAGTTTTTGCAAAGCTTTCTATATCTGGAAATCTTTCTGTGACTTTTTCGAAATAATTGATGACGCGGGATACTTGTGTTTGTTGGAGAAATATCTCTGATATCCACACGTGGTAGGGAGTTTGTTTTTCTCTCCATGGGAGTCAGTGTCTTCCATTTTTTTGATACCAGTTTAGAATTATTTCAAAAGGAAATTTTTTCATATGTGAATTTATTTTATATAATCCCTCCCCCTAACGGGTACTCCCTTTGGAAAAGGGAGAAAAAATTGTATTTCTTCTGGAGTTGTATATTATAATAACAATATTTTATGATTTTCCAAGAATGAATTTTTATGAAAAAATAAAGGCTTTATCTAAGAATAGAGTTGCTTCATATTTGGAATGAAATGATCCATTTTATGGATGAAGTGGGACATATTTTTCAAAATTAGTTGAAGAAGTAGCAGAAGCAGCTGTTGAGAATAAAGAAGATAATAAAGTATATCTTCAGGATGAGCTTGGTGATATTTTCCGGGATTATATGTGTTTACTTCAATCTTTGAAGGCTGAGTGAAAAATAGATGATATTGAAATAGTTCTAGAAAAATCATATAAAAAGTTTATTGAGAGGGTAGGAAAGAATGGGAAGTGACTTTCAACTCCCTGGGATGAAATAAAGAAGGTTCAGAAAATAAGGTTAGAGAAAGAGCATAGAAGTATGTATGGTGATAAATAATTTTTAAAATATTGTTATGGTAAGAAAAATACCAGAAATACTGGTTCACTTTTTAGATGATTGTTTGTTTGGAGATGAAAGCTTTACTTACAAATCTATGTTTGGTTGATATGCTATATATAAATGTTGAAGGGTTTTTAGTCTTTTGATTTTGGGGCAGATCTATTTTAAGGTAGATGATAAGAATAGACACTTTTTTGAAGAAGCTGGGAGTAAACCTTTTAAATATAAAAAGAAGGGAGGTGAAGTCTGAGTGATGTCGTATTATGAATTACCAGAAGAAGTATTCGAAGATAGGGAAGAGTTAGAAGTTTGGATAGAGAGGAGTTTACAAGTTGAAAATAAAACAAAGAAAAAAACTAAGAAAGATACTCAGCTTGATAAAAAAATACTTGAATATCTGTTAGAGATTCCAAAATGAAAGGTTTCTACTTATAAGAGAATCGGAGATAGGTTCTGAGTACACTCAAGAAAGGTTGCTTCTGTTATGAAATACAATAAAAAACCAGATGTTTATCCTTGTTATAAAGTAATCAGTGAATCTGGAAAATTAAGTTGATATAGTGCTCTTGATGGGGTCAGTTCTAAAGTTGAGAAGCTTGAAAATGATGGTGTAAAAATAGTTGATGGAGTTATAGGGGAAGAGTATATTCTGTAGCTCCCCCTTAATCCCCCTCAATTGAGGGGGAAACTGAACGGTAGTGAAGTAGGGGGAGCTTTATATAAAAGTTATTTTAATATGACAATAGTAAAATTAAATAATAGATTACCTTATAATTCTAAACTTAAAGAAAGAGCAAGAAGTATGAGGAAAAATATGACGGAACCAGAAAAAAAACTATGGTTTTGATTTTTAAAGAATTATCAAAAGTCCCCTTTGTCTTTTCAGATATCCCCCTTAATTGATGCGGGAAATTCGAAGGAGAGTGAGAATAGGAGGAGTTTTAGAATATATAGACAAAGACCTATTGATAATTTTATAGTTGATTTTTATATTCCTACACTTAAGATTGTTATTGAGATCGATGGAGATTCTCATTTTACGGAAAGCTGAATTGACTATGATAATGAAAGAAGTTGAATTTTAGAATGATTATGATTAGAAGTATTAAGGTTTACGAATGATGATATTATAAAGAATTTTGATGGAGTTTGTAATATATTAGAGAGGAGGCTTATAAAATAAAAAAATATATAATGGAAAAAGAAAAATTTTCACTGAAGGATCATTTATTTAATCCTGAAAAAATTCATATGCTTTCTGATAGTATTATGGAAGTATATAGTGATTTTGCATTTATGGAGTTTGCTCATGATATTATTTTGAGACTTCCAGAACTTGAATTAAAAGAGAGAATAGAATATATAGCAAGGTGTTTGAAGAGATATTTGCCAAAAGATTATGAAGAGGCAGTCGCTATTATTTTAGAGAGTCTTCCACCCGAACTTGATCCGAATAAAACGGATGATGATTTTGGAAGCTTTATATATTCTCCATATTGAGAGTTTGTTGTAATGAAGGGACTGAATGAAAAGTATCTGAGACTTTCGCTTGATACGCTTTGAGAACTAACCAAGAGATTCTCTGTAGAGTGACCTATTAGATATTTCTTGAATGAATTTGAGGAAGAAACTTTTAAACAAATGAAACAATGGTCAAAAAGTGATCATTATCATTTGAGAAGACTTGCGAGTGAGGGGACTAGAGCGAGTTTACCTTGGGGGATAAAAATTAATCTCGATTATAAAAAACCTATAGAGATATTAGATGGTTTGTATTATGATAATACTCGCTTTGTTACTCGTAGTGTAGCGAATCATATGAATGATATCTCTAAAAAAGATGCTTCTCTTGTTCTAGATATTTTGAAAAAATGGAAGGACTCAAAGAAACAGAATAAAAAAGAAATGGATTTTATTATTTCGCATTCGTTAAGGACTTTGGTGAAAGATGGAAACAAAGAAGCTCTAGATTTTCTTTGATATAGTCATCCTGATATAACGGTTGATGCATTTTATATTTCGAACTCTCATATTAAAATGTGAGAATATTTAGAATTTGAGTTTGATATTACTTCAAATAAAGATCAAGCGCTTATGATCGATTACATTATATATTTTGTAAAAGCGAATGGGAAGCTTTCTGGGAAGACTTTTAAAATCAGTAAGAAAAAATTTGGAAAATGAGAGGTTTTCAAGATAATGAAGAAGCAGATGTTTAGAGAAATGACGACGAGAAAATTTTATGCTTGAGAGCATTTTGTGGAACTCCAAATTAATGGTGAAACCTTTGGAAAGAAAGCTTTTAGACTTTCTATATAATATATTTATTTTTATAATACTGTACTCATGAAAAAATTAACTATTATATCTTCTTCCTTGAATCCAAAATCTATGACATTTTTTGGTCTCAAAAAGGTAGAAGAGATAGCGAAAGAGAAATGATTTAAAGTGACTTTTCTTGACTTGAGGGAACAAAATATTCCATTTTGTGATGGAAGAAAATGGGAAGAATATAACGATCATATTCATGATATAGGTGAGGACTTGAAGAAAGCAGATTATATAGTTTTTGGAACTCCGGTATACTGCTATAGTCTTTCGGGAGTATTAAAAAACTTTATAGATATTTTTTCTAAAGCCCTAGAGGATAAAAAGTTTTGAGTTTTTGAACAGGCTGGAACGAAACTATCATATCTGGCTGCTGCTGATGTACAGAAGATCGTTTGATTTGAGTGTAAGTCTCAGCCTATTTTTCCAGTGGTACTGACTGACTATGGTGATTACAGAGATGGAGAGCTTACTGATACCAGATCGTTAGAAAAGATAGAAGATATGTTAAATAACTTTGAAAAATAAAAAAATACTCCCAGATTATTTGGGAGTATTTTTTATAATTTTATTTCACTAGAACACTTCACTCAGTTTTTTTGTACAAAGACTATATTTTCAAGTCTTACTCAGAATTTTCACGGGAGGTAGATTCCTGGCTCGATCGTAAATACCATATTTTCTTCTATTATTTGTGTAGATTTTTTATTGATCCAAGGTTGTTCATGAATATTGATACCTACTCAGTGTCCAGTGGAATGGGTGAAGAATTCTCAGTATCAGTCCTTTTCGATGGATTTTCTTGTCACAGAATCTATTTCTTTTCCTTTTACTCATGGCTTTGCAAAAATACATGCTTTTTTATGTGCTTTTGCGACACTGGTATATATTTTTTGAAATTCTTTGTAATCTTCAGTTTTATCTCATACCCAGATAGTTCTAGTGAAGTCTGAGCAGTATCATTTATAGAGGGCTCACATATCTATGAGAAGAGCTCCATTTCATATAATAGTATCGGATGCTTTATGATGTGGAATAGCAGAATTCTTTCAGAATGCTACTATGGCTTCGAAGCTTTCTCAGGCTCATCATAGTTCAAGAATCTTTGTCACAATGATGGTTCTTACTTCAGCTTCCGTTTTTCATATAATTTTTTCAGAGTTTGAGAGTTTTTCTATTTCTCTCCATACGTTATCTATTATTTGAATTGCTTTTTTTATATTTTTTCTTTCATCAGATTGTTTGATCATTCTTTTTTCTTCAAAAAAAGGAACTTGTATTTTGATTTTCCCAGAGTGTTTCTTTCCTATTGCTTCAAAGTACTTTAGGGTGATATTATCTTCTACTTCAATAGTGGAATTTTTTGTATATTTGAGGACTTCATCTATTATGTTTCACTCTAGTTTTGTATAGATTATCTCTCATTTTTTTCATATTCTTTCAGCTAATTGTTTCTTATTTATATTTTTTGTCATGCAAAAATATCTTCCATCAAGAATAATTCGTATTTCTTTTTTATGAATAATTATAGCTCATGATGATACTCCGAAGCCAATAATGTAGGTAAATTGATTATTGATAATCCCATTATCAGTATCAGTAATAAGTATTTTGTACATGGAAAGTATATGGGTTATTATTTCTATTTTTCTTAATTATAGAGGTAGTTTGGTTATTATCAAATAAATATTCTGAGACATATGACTTTCAAAAAAAGAGTAGTGGATCACTACTCTTTTTTTCTAATATTGTTCTTCGTTATAAAATGGATTATAAAGATGTTTTTTTACTAAGATATTTCGTAACTCATTTTTCTTTGATTTTTTATGTTTTTTTATATTCAGGAGTTTGAGGAAGTCTTCAGGTTCTATTACTCCATTTTTTCTCAATTCATTTATACGGTTTTCTAGTATGTAATTATCCCAAAAGAGGATTTTTTTAATGGTAGTAAAATCTTCGAAATCATCTAATAGCAATACATCTATTTTTTCTAACGATTCTATATTTTTCTTAAGATTTTCTGTATTTTCTGATGGAAGTATATCTGCTATGCTCGTAAGTACGTAGTTATCTATTATTCATTTTTCTATGAACATATTGAGTGTTTGTGGGTAACTCTCTCTGATAATAGTTTCTGCCTCTATTAAATCATTTATATTTCTTATTCCGACTTTTTCTATAAGAATTTTTAAGTTATAGGTCATATTTCTCTGAGATTGATTATATTTTTCTATCATAGCATTGGTATTTTCTGAAAAATCATTATCTATTTTTATAACACTTGTATGTTCATATAGTTCTTCAACACTTTCTATTTCATCAAGCCCATCATCAAACACATATTCACTTTGAAGGATGCTTTCTGCTTTTATTAAGTCGTTTATATTGTTTATCCCAGCTTGCTCAACGAGTAATTTTAAGTTTTTATGAAGAAAACTACTGAGTATATTTTTTCCTATGATTAAGTTTTTTATATTTTTTATTTCAGCTTGTTCAACAAGTAGTTTTAGGTTTCTTGGATAACTTTTCTCAAGAATTTCTTCCGCTTCTTTTAATGCCATTGGTTTTTTAATATTGGCTTTTTCTATAATAATTCTGAGATTTTTAGGTTTACTTTTTTTGGCAACATTTCTGAGTATATATAAATCCTTTACGTTGGTAATGATAGAATATTCATTTAATATTAAAAGATTATCAGGGTTGCTTCCAATAAGTATATCTTGAGCTTGTTCTAATTCATCTGTATCGTTGATCCAGGGTTGTGTGATTAGAGAGTGTACTCTTTTTGGGTGAAGGGCCAGTATTTTCTTGAACTTTACTAAGTTGTCTGGATCTTTTATTCCATACTCTTTGAGGGTATTTATATTTTCTTCTAGTTCTTCCGGCTTACGTTTTTTTATAGAATATTGTACTTCAATAATGTCGTTTATCTTTTCTATTTTTGCTTGTTCTTGGAGTATTTGTAATATTTTTATATTACTTTTTTTAAGTGTATGGAGCATGGCAATAATAAAAGTATCAGCTTTTAATCAAGTGACAGAGAGGATATCTTTTTTATTATCGCCTATGAGTAGTTTCAATATCTTGTTTTTACTTTCTTTAATAGGTCTATATAAATTATGTATACTACGTATATCAGTAATATCAGCATCATTTATTATAGTAAGTAAATTTTCTGGGTCGGCGTCTCTTAAAATGTCTCTGAGAAGAATAAGATCATCTAGAGACTGGATATCTAATTTCTCTAGTGTGATAGCCAGAACCTCAGGTTTACTCTCAGCAAGTATATCTTCTAACTTTATGGCATCGTCTATATTTTTTATATATTTTTCTTCTACGAGTATTTTGAAAACCTCAGGATTACTATTTATTATTATATCTTTTAAGTCGTGGATATTATCTGTATTTTTTATCCAACCTAGTTCTATCATTATTTCTAGGTTGTTTGTTTTTGCTATAGAAATAATATTTCAAATAGATTTGATCGCATTATAGTTTTTACATATTCATGACCTCACTAAGAGAGCTATATTCTCTGCTAGATTTTCATAGTTTTTAGTAAGTTTTTTGAGTTGAATGCTTTCTTTTTCTGATAGAGCAATGGTATTAAATATTGGATGTATTTGAATATTATTTTGTTTTCAGGTGCTTTGTATTTGATTTGATACCTTCATAAGTTAGGAGTTGGTTTATAAATATTATTTTTATAATAATAAAGAAATAATATTAGTCAATTTTTATTTGACAATACCTATATATAGTTATTATATTTAATATTATATATGATAATTACTACTTATGTCAGCTGATAAAATAAAAAACTTCTCAATAAGTACTATTGAAGATTTACGTGAAGAATATCCAAATGGCTTGGTTCAAGATTTATGAGAGTATGTAAAGGTCTCTGATGGAGGGAAAGATATGTGTTATTTGAAAGATGGGGATAGAGTGAAGCCGTTTACTATTAATGGTGAGAGTATTTCTGAGAGTGTTACAGATGTGGATACCAATACCATGACTTGTGATTTTCTTGAATGGCCAAAAAAAATACTCTATACTCAGGAGGGTGAGCTTGCTACTTATAAGGACTTTATACTCGTAGAGGGATATTCTTCGTCTCGTACTCAGGTTGAATTTTATAAATATGATGGAAAAAGTTTAAAATCCACGGAGAGCATGGCTCGTTTTATAGATGAAAAGGTAGTGCCTTTAAAGATTGGAGGAAAAGAGGTACTGGAAAATATAGACTATATAAGTACTGGTGGAGATAGAGATATTATTTCCTATAAATGAAGTCACTTATCTTTTGATCCAGAAACAAACAATATTCTCGAATATGAGGGGAGTCTTGGGCTTCTTGTTGGAAATGATAAGATTGAATTTTATAAAGATACTTGAGGTAAGAAGTTGTCTTTTGGGTGACATTGATTCTTTGTTGATGGTAAGGTAATTCCTTTTAAATTATTCGGGAAAAATATCTCTGAATATATAGAGTGTCTTGCAGATTTTTGTTTTAATTCTATTATGTATAAGTGAAAAAATATATCATGCGATGGGAAAACAGGTGAATTAGAAACATATGATGGAAAAATAGTTCAATATTCTTCTTCTGATGCAGTACGTTTTTATGAAGTTTGAGAAGATGGAGACTTAACTGATTGATGATATGGGCTTCGAGTGGATAATAAAATTATACCTTTTATGCTTTGAAAGCAGAATATATCTTGAGAGATTACAGATATTATTGGTTGAGAGGTATATTATAGGTGAAAACATTTCTCTTATGATTCTCAAACAGCAGAACTACAAAATGTTGAAGAATATGATGGGAAAATAGTAGAACGATGTGGAAATAGTGAGATATTAGTTGAAATTTATGATAAGATTTGATGGGACTTAAAATATATATGATCTGGTTTTAGACTAAATGAGTTAATAATCCCTTTTCAGATATGAGATCAAGGTTTTATTTCTGATGTTATAAGTATTGATATCAAAAACTCTACAGTAGCATATAGAAGTCCTCATAATTGTTTTCCGTTTGATTTACAAACATGAAAGCTAGTTCAATATAAATGAAAGTTAGTTTGTTATAATAGGGAGTCTGCTAGTAATAAACGAAGAACTATAACGTTTTATGTCGATGATTGAAAAGAGTGTATTTTTAAATGAAAATGATTTGAAGATAAAGGGGAAATTAGAAATGTAAAACTTTGATGAATAGATGTTTCAGAATATGTTACTGGTATTTCTTCTTCTTATAAATATGCAGAATATAAAGGAGAGAATATAGGTATTGATTTTAAAACGGGAGAATTATTGCTGCATAAAAATGATAATTGAGAACTAGAGGAAGATTGTGGGAATTATATAAAAATTTATAAAGATGTTGGAAAAAAAATAGAATTTGAGAAAAGTTTTTTGAAATGAGAAAATGGTGAAAATATTTCATTTTGTGTATGAGATAAAGATGTTTCTAAAGATATAAAATATATAAAGACGGAAGGGGTTTCGTATAAATGAAAAAATATTGCATATGATCCTTCAAATGGAAAACTTACTATACTTTCTCATGATGGTAATGAATTCCTAAAATGAGTAGAGGGTAGTTATTACTTCGAATCTGATGATAGGCTTATAGAAGTTGAAGATAAGAATATTATAAAAGCACTTAAAAAGTCAGAATCTTCTTGAGTTGTTAAGGATATGAAAAATAAAGTGAAATCTATTTTTCAGAGATGAAGGAAAGAAGTGAATTAATAAAATGTGATCAAGAAAGTAGAATATAACAAAATATATTTTACTTTTTTTGAATTCTAATGTAATTATTATTAAAAACTTTGCATTATTTTTACATAAGTATATAATTCGTATATATTAAAAAATAACTCAAAAATCTATGCAAACAAAACCCTCAATATTTGAACAAAAAGAAATCAGAAAGATCTGGAACTCTGAAAAAGGAGATTGGTACTTTTCTGTTATTGATATTATAGAGGTACTTACAGAGAGCCCAAGGTCGAGAAAATATTGGAATGACTTAAAAACAAAGCTTATAGCTGAATGAAGTCAGTTGTCCGCAGATATCGGACAACTGAAATTAAAGGCTTCAGATTGAAAGTGATATTTTACTGATGTAGCCGATACCAAGACAATTCTTAGACTTATTCAAAGTATCCCAAGTAAAAAAGCAGAACCATTTAAGTTATGGTTAGCAAAAGTATGAGATGAAAGAATAAATGAAATTTATGATCCAGAGCTTGCAGTTGAGAGGGCAATTGGTACGTATAGAAAAAAAGGGTATGATGAAGGATGGATACAGCAAAGGCTAAAATCAATAGATATCAGAAAAGAACTGACAGGGGAATGGAACGAAAGAGGTATAAAAGAATGAGTTGAGTATGCTATACTTACGAATGAGATTTTGAAATGATGGTCAGATATGACAACTTCAGAATATAAAGATTTAAAAGGATTAAAAAAGGAGTCTCTAAAGGATGAACTGCCCCCACTAAAGTGTAGTGGAAATAAAAAAGAGTTTTTAGTTTTCTAAAAGATGATTTCTGTATTGAACAGGAGTCATTTTTTTTCTGTTCCATTGAGGTCTTTTGTTATTATATTCA